>JACCDV011223860.1_pt1 | contig 87337 bp, 81 predicted proteins | sample 7446131 | NCBI WGS metagenome assembly JACCDV01 (sample SAMN15323448, study PRJNA562643) | freshwater metagenome | isolation source: river surface water | place: USA:Blue River Watershed | collected 2017-08-17 | reverse complement strand
GCCGAGAGTTTTTTCTCGTCCGGGTGCATTTGAACAAAGCTCACCCTTGAGTGATCGTCTATGGCCACATGCGCCACTTCCCAGCCCGCACCCGTGACCGAATCTCGACGATCGCCAGTGACCCGATCTTGGGCACTGCGCCCAACAGCTTTGTTTTCCAATGTGGTGGCAGTTTGCCCACGGCACGTTTGCCGTGGGTGCTTTGAATTATTCCCTTGGCCGACCCCATGAAAGGGCCAGCCTTCGCCACCGCCTCCAATCTCTTGAAGCGTTCATGAATGCCCAAGCGGTGCAACTCGGCCATGTACTCGCGTACTATGCCCTCCATGGTGCCACCATTCTTTTGGGTGGCGACCTTGCTCCACTTGTCCAGTTCGTTCAAACAGGATCGCAACGCCCTCGATTCCATGTGCATGAACGCGGTCTTCATGACGTAATAGCTGCGCTTGCATGTCGCTGCCACCATAGGCAAGCGACCATGCAACGCGGCATGCCTTTGCTCATAGTCCCGCCCTGTCGCGTCCGACATGGCTTTCCATTCGGTTGGTGATTTCATCACCAACCTGGCCGCCGTGATCATCGTTCTCAGTTCATTGATTCCCATGGTGTCCCTCTCCCTCTTCTAAAAAAATCCTGACACGCGCAGCGTGACCGTCCACCCCCTTGGGGGGTGAGACGGAAGGGGGCCAGGCCAACGCAGTTGGCTGAGGCGCTTTGCGCCTCATGTCTTTTGGTCTCCAAGACGTCAGCCGCCTCCGCTTCCCTGACGACTTGAATCCCAAAAGACAGAAAAGGCAGACAAGAAACCATCGGACTGGCTCGCCCGATGTTTCCTTGTTTGCCTTTTCCTTCGCTCATCTCTTCGTCCTTCGTTCTTCGCTGCGCGTTTTGTGGCCGCCGCCGCTTCCCCACAAAACTTGCCTTCGGTTTGCTCACTCCGTTCCCAAACCTGCGCGCCTATGTTATCCTTCCACTACGTTCCAGGATGAGGCTTGCGGGCATTTCACTTCGTGATTTATTCCGTTCGTTTCACTCTCTTCATAAAACATGCCCATATTCTGTAGTGTTCACCTTTTCAAGGTTCACACATGCAGAATATGAAATAATTTTGATTTTGGCAACTGGGGTGATTTGTGAATTTCTTGAATCGATGAAGATTTCTCTGAAATTTTCGTTGCTCTGGTGAATGTAATTCAATTAAATTTCGTCATTATGAAAATATCAAAGGCACAGATCGATAAATCGGGATTGGCGTTGGCTAAGTCGAAATTCAAAGATGAAGTGGAGTTCATTGAGTTTGAGGAAATTTTTGATAATTATAGAAAAGCACACCTTAAGCCGTTGTCTGAGACGACGCTTGAAATTCAACGCATGTTGTCAAATTTTGGTGCAAATTACTATATTGCTCAGCGATTAAAGCGTAAGCCACAGATAATAAGAAAGTTGAATAGATTAAGTGTTCGACTTACTCAGCTTCAGGATATTGGTGGATGCAGAATTATTGTTCAAAAGAATCACGATGTTGATCAAATATTTTCTTTTCTTAGTAATGAGTCTAAGAAAAATTCTGGATTTAAAATCGAAAAAATAACAGATTATCGTGTGAAGGGTCGTGATGACACTGGTTATAGATCACTCCATGTGATAATTAATAGAGATGGTTTAAATATAGAATTGCAAATCCGTAGTCGCATTCAGCATTATTGGTCTGAAAGTATTGAAAGAACCTCTGTAATTTATGGTTACCATTTAAAAGAAAAAGAGGGTGCTCCTGAAGTTATTGATTATTTTAAACATTTGTCAGACGTATTTTATGAAATTGAATCTGGGCGAGAGCCCAGCTCTCCGCAAAAAATCAAGATTGATGCATTAAGAAAGTCTTGTGAGCAGATCATTGCGGGCTCAGACAAAAATAAAATTTTCGATAGCTATGTAAATGAATCTGTAATTAAGACGCTGACAGAAAAAGAAACAAGGAATCCAAGTGGTCTAAATAACTGGATTTTGATATTCAACTGGAATGAAGGCGCTTTTGTAAGCTGGGATATTGTTAGTCAAAATCCAGATGAGGCCGTTGCTGCTTATGTTCATTATGAAAATCAATATCCAGCAGATGCGGGATTTGAAGTTGTTCTAATTGGATCTTCAGAAATTGCTACAGTAAGGCAAACGCATAGCCATTATTTTGGAATTGAGAGTTACAGTACAATTCTTGAAAGTCTTGAATCATCGATTGTCGGATTTACTCGAAAAATTGATATAGATGTAGGGGCGCGGCAAATCCTGTCTTGCCTGCATCGACGTCATTTTTGGGGTAAAAAGACCGTGTCTGAGGATACATTGAGAAATCATTTTTGCAAAAATGTAATTACATTTGACTCGTCATTGCAATCTGTTTTAGAGAAAGATTTGCTTATTAAATCAACGTTGAATGATGGGTACTCTCTAAATATCAGGAAGAAGGCTGATATCGAACAGTATCTTTAGTATTTAACTTTGAATTTTACACTGATGTTTTTCAATAATAAAACCTTAAAGCTATTCAACTGTGGTGAGCGATAATTTATCTACTCGGGAACGGGTCCCGAGTAGCTGTCCCGACTAATCCACCGATTTTTGGCCGTTTTCGTGAGAAAACGCTTATGAATCAAAGGCTTGGCAATGCGACGAAAAAATGTCCCATTAGCCACCCCACCCATTCATGCAAAGAGGCCCGGTTTTCACCGGGCCTCTTTCTTTGTTGACTTGCTTGTGCAAGGGGCACATGCCTGCCGGCACGGCCCCTTGGCACCATCAGGTGGCGCGGGTGTCGATGTCCCCATTCAGGCTGGGATAGCGCACATGCTCGACCAGCTCCTGGATCTCGCGCCGGGGCGCGGGGGTCAGCAGGCTGACGATGATGATCAGCGCGAAGCCCAGCGGCACGCCAAACACGCCGGCCGAGATCGGCTGGATGCCCCACCACAGCTCGATGGGCGAGGTCACGCCGAACACGCCACGCAGCCAGGGCTGGGTGGTGACCATGTAGTAGAAGGTCACGCCCAGGCCACCGATCATGCCGACCACAGCGCCCCATTTGGTCGCGCGCTTCCAGAAGATCCCGAGCACCAGGGCCGGGAAGAAGGCCGCGGCGGCAAACGAGAACGCGGCCGAGACCAGGAACAGGATGTCCGCCGGTTTCTGCGCCGCCACATAGGCCGCGGCCAGCGCAACCACCAGCAAGAGGATCTTCGAGATCAGCACGCGACGCGAGGTCGAGGCATTCGGGTCGATCATCTTGTAGTAGAGGTCGTGCGAGAGCGCGTTGGCAATCGTCAGCAACAGGCCGTCGGCGGTGGACAGCGCTGCCGCCAGACCACCCGCCGCCACCATGCCCGAGATCACATAGGGCAGTCCGCCGATTTCCGGGGTCGCCAGCACCACGATGTCGCCACCGATGCGCATTTCACCCAGCTGCAGCAAGCCGTCCTTGTTCACATCGCTCACCGAGAGCAGGGACGGATCGACCGCGGCCCATTGGCTGACCCAGGCCGGCAGTTTGTCAAACGGCGTGCCCACCAGGACGGTGAAGACCTCGTACTTGACCAGCACCGCCAGCGCCGGGGCTGTGAAGTAGAGCAGGAAGATGAAGAACAGCGACCAGGTCACCGAGCTGCGCGCCTGCTTCACCGACGGCGTGGTGTAGTAGCGCATCAGGATGTGGGGCAGGGCCGCCGTGCCCACCATCAGGCAGAACACCAGGGCCATGAAGTTGCGCCGCGAGGTGTCGTAGGCGTCCTTGGCCTTCTGGTCGCCATTGGGGTCGCCGCTGAACTGGGTGGCGTGCCGTGGCATGCCGCCCAGGGGTCGTGCACGCGCTTCATTGGCGGCCTTGGCCTTGGTCCAGGCGTCTTTGGCCGCCGCTTCGTCCTTGGGCAGGGCTGCCAGGGCTTTTTCAGCGGCGGCAATCTCGCCCGCCGATGCATTGGCGGCCTTCAGGTCCTCGATTTTCTTGCTGGCGGCGGCCTTGTCAGCCGCCAGGGCGGTCTTGACGTCTTTGAGCTTTTCACCCAGCTCGTTGGCGCGCTGCTGGAAGATGGCGATGACTTCCTTTTCCTTCGGATCGTCGATCAGGGCCTTCTCCTTTTCGGTGACCTTCTGCAGCTGGTAGCCGTAGATGGCTTGCGGCACCGGCACACCGGTCTGCTTGACCGACAGCCACACCACCGGGATCAGGTAGGCAATGATCAGGATGATGTACTGCGCCACCTGCGTCCAGGTCACCGCCCGCATGCCGCCCAGGAAGGAGCAGACCAGGATGCCGCCCAGACCCAGGAAGATCCCCAGCTCAAAGGCCACACCCGTCAGGCGGGTCGTGATCAGGCCGACACCGTAAATCTGTGCCACCACATAGGTGAAGGAGCACAGAATGGCCGCCAGAATGCCCAACAGGCGAGGCAGGTTGCCGTCGTAGCGCGCGCCCAGGAAGTCGGGAATGGTGAACTGGCCAAACTTGCGCAGATAGGGCGCCAGGAACAGGGCCACCAGGCAGTAGCCGCCGGTCCATCCCATGATGAAGGCCAGGCCGCCATAACCGGTCAGGTACAGCGTGCCGGCCATGCCGATAAAGGACGCCGCGCTCATCCAGTCCGCGCCCGTGGCCATGCCGTTGTAGATGGCGGGTACGCGCCGGCCGGCCACGTAGTACTCGGCCGCATCGTTGGTGCGGCTCATCACGCCAATGCCTGCGTAGAGGAACACCGTGGCCGCCAGGAAGATGTAGCCGATCCAGTTGCGTGGCAGGCCCATCTGCTCAAGAATGGCCAACACCACCACAAAAATCAGGAAGCCCCCGGTGTACCAGGCGTACACCTTGTTGAGTTGCTTCTTGAACGCCGCATTGCTGCCGGCATTGAAAATGCCGCCAGACGATTCAGGTGCGAGTCCTGCCATGTCAGTCCTCCTCGATTTCTGCAACGTTGTGTTCCTGGTCCAGGCGGTTCATGTAATGCGCGTAGTACCAGATGATCAGGACGTAGACCACCAGCGAGCCTTGTGACGCCACCCAGAAGCTGAAGGGCCAGCCAAAAAAGGTGAAGTTCAAATCACGCGCAAAGTAGGTCACCACAAAGGTCACCACAAACCACACGGCCAATAGCACCGCGGTGATGTTGAGGTTTTTTCGCCAGTAATGGCGATGGGACTCGGTCAACTGCATGAGAAAGTCTCCTGTCGTTTACCTCTTGCGAGGCAGGTGCGGCTGCGGGGCGAGCCCCGTGCAACCCAGCCGCGTCTAGGCCCGGCCAGCGTCCGGCGTGAGCCCGTGTTCGCGCATGAGCTGTGCCGCGACCTTGGGCTCGAACCCGCGAAGATGCGCAATGATGTGGCGCACCTTCTCGGGCTCCTGGCGTTGTCCATGAAGCCGTGCCAGCTGGACCCAGCCGTGCGGACTCATGGGTTGCAATTCGGTGTTGCGCTGCAGCGCCTGCTGGGCCTGCTCAAGCTGGCCCAGTTGCAGCAGGCACACGCCCATGCCGTACCAGGCACGGTCGAGCTGGGGGTCGCGTGCCAGGGCTTGTTCGAAGGCCTCAACGGCCTGGCGGTGCGCCTTGAGCTGGTCGTGCAAAAAGCCTTGGTTGAACCAGTCGCCCGCCGATGCCGTGCTTTGCGCGCACAGCCATTGGTAGTCCTTCAGCGCTTCGGCCACACGGCCTTGCTGGGCCCGCAAGTGCGCGCGGCTGCGGGTCCAGGTCATGGTGTGACCATGGTCCGCGATCAGGCGGTCCCACACCGCCAGCGCGCGCTCGTGCTGTCCCAGCGTCTGCCAGGCCACGGCCAAGCAGTGCGTCAGGGTGATCTGCCAGTGCGCGTTCATCGGCACCCCACCATCTGAACACTGACGCAGTGTTCGATCTTGGCCAGGGAGACCGCCAGGTACAGCACCGACAACACGAAAAAGCCCACATAGCCCCGATGGGCCGGGGCCACACGGGCGGGGGAGAGCCAGCGCGCCAGGGTCATCCAGGGCTTGTTGACGATCTGAAAGAGCTGATAAAAAAGGTTCTGCTCGCGCCGCTCGCCTGCCAGCAGGAACAAAAGGCCCTGCCCGAGCATGGCCAGCAGGCCGATGTAAACGACGAGTTGAAAAATGTTCAGAAACTGCAGCACCAGCGACTCCTTCGAGTGAGTGGGTGCGAGTCTCGCGGCTCAACTTACCGATTTCTTACATAGAAACAAGTTGTTTCTTGATCTAGGGCAAATCCTAGCGAGGGTTTTTATGCATGTAAATGCGTGTTGACGGGAACTTTTATACCAAGTCTGACAGATTCGCGCCTATCCGGCGCTCCGCGTGCTGCCAGCCTCCCACCAGTGGGGGCCAAACTGGCCTTGCAGCCAGGACACCAACAACTTGACCTTGGCCGGCACCATGCGCGGCGACGGATAGACCGCATGCACCTCTTGCGTGGGCAAGGCCCAATCCGCCAGGAGCGGCAGCACCGCTTTGTCCTTGAGCGAAGGCTCGGCCACATAGCGGGGCAGGGCCGCAATGCCCATGCCGCTGCGCGCGGCCGACAAAAGCATCGACAGGTTGTTCGAGCGCAAGCGGCCGTGCACCGCCACGCTGTGCGCCCGCCCGTCCGGGCCGGTGAACTGCCAGCGCTCGTCGCCTTGCACCGTGCTGTAGATGAGCGCTTCGTGCGCGGCCAGATCGGCGGGGGTGCGCGGGCGGCCGTGGGCATTGAGGTAGTCTGCACTGGCCACCAGCACCCAGGGGTTGAGGCCCAGGTAGGCCGCGCCCAGCGATGAATCGGCCAGCTTGCCCATGCGGATGGCCACGTCCACCCCTTGTTCGATCAGGTTCACATAGCGGTCGTCGCAGTGCAACTCAACCTGCAGGCTGGGATTCATGCGCATGAACTGCATCACCAGCGGTGCCATCACCCGCCGCCCAAACGCCACCGAGGTGTTGATGCGCAGCACCCCCTGCGCCTGGGTTTGCAGCAGCGTGCCGGCCGAGCGGGCCTCGTCGGCATGGTGGCAGATCAGCTTGCACTTGTCGTAGAAGAGCAGCCCGATTTCGGTGGGGCTGACCCCATGGGTGGTTCGGTGCAAAAGGCGTGCGCCCAGGTGTTGCTCGAGCCGGCCCATCTGCTTGGTCACGGCCGGCTGGCCAATGCCCGCCTCCTGCGCGGCCTTGCTGAATGAGCCCAGATCCACCACGCGCACAAAGAGGCGCAAATCGGCAATGCGTTCCATCCTGCCATTCCACCACGGAATAAGCATCATGCGCAAGCCGGGCCTTCCCTTGGCGCTGACGCCGGCGCACCATGGCGGCATTGTTCAATCCAAGGAGATCGGATCATGGCCAAAATGAAGGCCGCCATGGCGGCGGTGCTGATTCTGGAGAAGGAAGGGGTGAGCCAGGTGTTTGGCGTGCCAGGTGCGGCCATCAACCCGCTGTATGCGCAGCTGCGCGAGCGCGGCACCATCGGGCATATTCTTGCCCGGCATGTCGAAGGCGCTTCTCACATGGCCGAGGGCTACACCCGCGCCCGTCCCGGCCTGATCGGGGTCTGCGTCGGCACCTCGGGCCCGGCCGGCACCGACATGATCACCGGCCTGTACTCGGCCCAGGCTGACTCGATCCCCATTTTGTGCATCACCGGCCAGGCGCCGCGGGCCCGCCTGCACAAAGAGGACTTTCAGGCGGTGGACATCGCCGCCATCGCGCGCCCAGTCACCAAGTGGGCCACCACCGTGCTGGAGCCGGCGCAGGTGCCGGGTGTCTTTGCCCAGGCCTTTCACCTGATGCGCTCGGGCCGCCCCGGGCCGGTGCTGATCGATCTGCCCTTCGATGTGATGCAGGCCGAGATCGACTTTGACATCGAGACCTATGCGCCGCTGCCCGTCTACAAGCCCCAGGCCACGCGCGCCCAGATCGAGAAGGCGCTGGACATGTTGCAACGCAGCCAGCGGCCCTTGATCGTGGCTGGCGGCGGCATCATCAACGCCGATGCCAGCCAGGAACTGGTGGCACTGGCCGAGTTGCTGCAAGTGCCGGTGATCCCCACCCTGATGGGCTGGGGCAGCATCGCCGACGATCACCCGCTGATGGCCGGCATGTGCGGCCTGCAGACCCACCACCGCTATGGCAATGCCAACCTGCTGGCCAGCGATTTTGTGCTGGGCATCGGCAACCGCTGGGCCAATCGCCACACCGGCTCGACCGAGGTCTACACCCGGGGTCGCACTTTTGTGCACATCGACATCGAGCCAACGCAAATCGGCCGGGTGTTTGCCCCCGATTACGGCATCGTGTCGGACGCCAAAGCGGCGCTCACCATGCTGCTGGCGGTGGCACGCGAACGTCAGGCCCGGCAGGCCCTGGTCGATCACAGCGCCTGGGCTGCCGAGTGCCTGGCGCGCAAGCGCTCGCCGGCCTTTTTGCGCAAGACCGACTTTGACCAGGTGCCGCTCAAGCCGCAGCGGGTCTACCAGGCCATGAACGAAGCCTTTGGCCGCGACACCACCTATGTCTCGACGATTGGCCTGAGCCAGATCGCTGGCGCGCAGTTTCTGCATGTGTACCACCCCCGCCACTGGATCAACTGCGGCCAGGCCGGGCCGCTGGGCTGGACCGTGCCGGCTGCCCTGGGCGTGCGAGCCGCCGATCCCACCCGCGAGATCGTCGCGCTGTCGGGCGACTACGATTTCCAATTCATGATCGAGGAACTGGCCGTGGGGGCACAGTTTCGCCTGCCCTACCTGCAGATCCTGGTGAACAACAGCTACCTGGGCCTGATCCGCCAGGCGCAGCGCGGCTTCTCGATGGACTACTGCGTGCAACTGGGCTTTGACAACATCAATGCCCCAGGTGATGACCCGGCGGCCAAGGGCTATGGCGTGGACCATGTGAAGGTGGTCGAAGGCCTGGGCTGCAAGGCCCTGCGCGTGCAGCGGCCCGAGGAGCTCGCGCCGGCCATTGCAAAGGCCCGGGCCTGGATGCAGGAATACCAGGTGCCGGTGGTGATCGAGGTGATTCTGGAGCGCGTGACGAATGTGGCCATGGGCACCGAGATCGACCAGATCACCGAATTCGAGCCCCTGGCCGAGCGGCTGGAAGATGCCCCGACCGCGCTGGCGGCCCTGCTGGACTGAAAGGGCCTGACCATGCCTCGATTTGCCGCCAACCTGTCCATGCTCTTTACCGAGCAGCCCTTTCTGGCGCGCTTTGGCGCGGCCCGAGCCGCCGACTTTGAGGCGGTGGAGTTTCTCTTTCCGTATGCCTTTGAAACGGCCGACATCGCCGACCAGCTCGAGGCCCATCGCCTGCAATTGGTGCTGCACAACCTGCCCGCCGGTGACTGGGACGCGGGCGAGCGCGGCCTGGCCTGCCATCCCCTGCGGGTGGCCGAGTTCCGGGCTGGGGTGGCCCAGGCCATTGGCGTGGCCAAGGCCCTGGGCGTGCGCCAGCTCAATTGCCTGGTGGGCAAAACACCGGCCGACGAGGACCCGGCCCTGGTGCACCAGACCCTGGTGAGCAATTTGCGCCATGCCGCCGATGCGCTGGCCCTGCACGACCTGCGCCTGCTGATCGAGCCGATCAACGATATCGACATCCCGGGCTTTCACCTGACGCACAGCGCGCAGGCGGTGGCGCTGATGGACGAGGTGGGGCGGCCCAATCTGGCGCTGCAATACGACCTCTACCACATGCAGCGCATGGAGGGCGAGCTGAGCGCCACCATCGCCAGGCTGTTGCCGCGCATCGGCCATGTGCAGGTGGCCGACAACCCGGGCCGCAACGAGCCCGGCACCGGCGAACTCAATTGGCCCTTCCTGTTTCGTCACCTGGACGCGGTGGGCTACACCGGCTGGATCGGCTGCGAGTACCGGCCCGCCGGCCGCACCGAAGACGGCCTGGGCTGGCGCGAGCGTCTGGGCGCCGTCAGTTGACCATGACCAGCTTGCCCATGACCTGGCGCGAGCCCATGCGGGCATAGGCCTCGCGCAGCTGCGCCATGGGCATGGTGCGGTCGATCACGGGCTTGATGTGCCCTTGGGCGTACCACTGGGCCAGCTCGCCCATCATGGCGGCGTTGGCCTTGGGTTCGCGCTTGGCAAAGTCGCCCCAGAACACGCCGACCAGCGACGCGCCCTTGAGCAGCGGCAGGTTCAGCGGCAGGTTCGGGATCTGGCCGCCGGCAAAGCCGATCACCAGGTAGCGCCCGCGCCAGGCGATGCTGCGAAACGCCGGCTCGGCCAAGTCACCGCCGACCGGGTCGTAGACCACGTCCACGCCGCGCCCGCCGGTCAGTTGCTTGATGCCCTCGCGCAGGGCTGCGCCATCGGTGTAGACGATGGTGTCGTGCGCGCCCTGTTCGCGGCACAGCGCACACTTTTCCTCGGTCGAGGCCGCCGCGATCACGCGCGCCCCCACATGGCGGGCGATCTGGATCGCGGCCGTGCCCACGCCCCCGGCGGCGCCCAGCACGAGCACGGTCTCGCCGGCCTTGAGCTGGCCGCGGTCGATCAGCGCATGGTGCGAGGTGGCATAGGTCATGATGAAGGCCGCCGCGTCCACCGCCGGGAACTGCGCTGGCAGGGGCAGGCACAAGGCCGCGGGGGCCAGGGTCTGGGTGGCAAAGCCGCCCGTGCCCGAGAGGCAGGCCACGCGCTGGCCCACCTGCAAGTGCGTCACCCCCTCGCCAAGGGCCCGGATCACGCCAGCGTATTCCGAGCCGGGCACAAAGGGCAGGGGCGGCTTGAACTGGTACTTGTTCTGCACAATCAGCAGGTCGGGGAAATTCAGGCTGGCCGCCTCGATGTCCAGCAAGACCTGGCCGGGGCCGGGGCTGGGGGTGGGCAGTTCTTTCCAGACCAGGGCGTCAACACCCACGGGGTTTTCACAAAGCCAGGCGTGCATGCGGTTCTCCAAAGTGCAAAAGGGTGGGGCGGCCATGGTGGACGCGGCGCACAAGCGCCTTTTTTGGGCGCGATCTTAGGCCATGCCTGCATGGGGCTTGTCCCAACGGCGACGCAGGGGCAATGCCGTGCCCACGCCTACAATCGTGGACCAAAGGATTTCCATGAACATTCTGCTCTCCAACGACGACGGATACCGGGCCGAGGGCCTGATCGCCCTGCACGCGGCCCTGCGCGAGATTGCCGACGTGACGGTGATCGCGCCCGAGCAGAACAACAGCGCCAAATCCAATGCCCTGACCTTGCACTCTCCGCTGTATGTCCACCAGGCCGAGAACGGCTTTCGGTACATCAATGGCACACCCGCCGACTGTGTGCATGTGGCCTTGACCGGCTTGCTGCCGCAGGTGCCCGATCTGGTGGTCTCGGGCATCAACAACGGGGCCAATATGGGGGATGACACCCTGTACTCGGGAACCGTCGGCGCGGCCATGGAGGGCTATCTTTTTGGCGTGCCTGCCGTTGCTTTTTCGCTGGTCGACAAGGGCTGGTCGCATCTGGAAGATGCCGCCGCCATGGCGCGCCAGCTGGTGGCCCACCTGATCGCCCAAGGCTTGCCCCCCAGGGGACAGCGGCCCTGGCTGCTGAATGTGAACATTCCCAACCGCCCGCTGGCACAGATGCGCCCCCCGCGCATTTGCCGCCTGGGTCGCCGTCATGCGGCCGAGCCGGTGGTCACCCAGGTCAATCCGCATGGCCAGACCATGTACTGGATTGGCCCGGCAGGTGCTGCCATGGACGCGGGCGAGGGCACCGATTTCCATGCCACTGCACAAGGCCACGTCGCCATCACCCCGCTGCGGGTGGACCTGACCGAGCATGAGCACCTGGCCTATTGGGCGCAAGGCATGGCGCGTTTTTCGACAAGGCCATGAGCAGCAAGCGCCCGGGCTTTCCTTTGCCGCTGCAATCCGTGGTCAAGCCGACCACCCCAGCGGCTCGCCGCCCATCGACACCATCCGGGGCGGGCGCTCCGGGTGTGCCCGCGCCGCGCGCCACCCCGGCCAAGCCCTTTCCCAGCGCCCCTGTTGCAGGCAGCCCGCGATCGGCCCCACCGATGGCGCGCACAGTCGAGATGCCGGGCACCGTCGCCCGCAAGGTTCAGAAAGCGGCGCCCGCGCCGCAAGGTTTGGGGCTGGATTCAGGGGCGGTGCGCGCGCGCATGGTTCAGCGTTTGCGCGATCAGGGCGTGGCCCACCCCGCGGTGCTGCAGGCCTTGGGCCTGGTTGAGCGGCATCGCTTTGTGGACGCGGCCCTGGCGGGCCAGGCCTACGACGACAATGCCTTGCCGATTGGCCTGGGCCAGACCATTTCCAAACCCAGTGTGGTGGCCCGCATGCTCGCTCTGTTGCTGGGCGATTCGACTGTGCCGCTGGGGCGTGTGCTGGAAATTGGCACCGGTTGTGGTTACCAGTCGGCCTTGTTGTCGCACCTGGCCCAAGAGGTCTACAGCATTGAACGACTGCGTGGCTTGCACGACAAGGCGCGCGAGAATCTGCGGCCGCTGCGGCTTCGCAATGTCCATCTGTTGCTGGGGGACGGCATGCTGGGCTATCCAAGCGGCGCACCGTATGCCGGCATTGTGTCGGCAGCGGGTGGGGCCCACCTGCCCCCCACCTGGTACGAGCAGTTGGCCATGGGCGGTCGCTTGATTGCGCCCACCGTCACGCCTGCGGGGCATCAAGCCCTTGTGCTGGTCGAGAAAACCCCCCATGGCGCGCAACAACAAGTTCTCGAAGCGGTGCACTTTGTGCCTCTAAAATCGGGGATTGAATGAACCACCGAATGGCCTCAATGTCCGCTCTTGCCCGCCAGCGCGCGCCGTTTGTTTTGTCCTTGACCGCTTTCCTGGCTGCCTGCGGCAGCACGGTGGTATTGCCGCCCCAGGTCGAGGACCGCAGCCTGGTGCACACCATGCCGCCGGCCCGCACGGTGGCGTCGGCGCAGGTGGCTGCGCCAACTGCAGCGCCCGCCCAGCCCGCCAGCACCAAGGCCGCCCCAGTGCCCACCAGCCCCACGCGTGCGGCCGTGGATCCCAGCACCCTGCCGGGTTATGAAAACCGTGGCAAACCCGGTTATTACTCGGTCCAGCGCGGTGACACCCTGACCCGCATTGGCCTGGAGCACGGCCAGTCCTGGCGCGATCTGGCGCGCTGGAATCAGCTCGACAATCCCAACGCCATTGAGGTGGGGCAGGTTCTGCGCGTGGCGCCACCCGATGCCCAGGTCGAGGACAACGGCGTCATTGCCCGACCGGTGCCTGCGCCGTCGGGCCCAGCCAGTGCGCCGTCATCCATGCCGCCGGCCCCCATGGCCAGCGTGCCGATGGCCGCATCACCTGCCGCTTCGCCTGCCAGCGCGCCGCCGGCACCGCCCGCATCAAGCGCCACCCCCACCATGGCGGCCGTGCCCAACTTTGCCTGGCCTGCGCGTGGGCCGGTGATCACCGGTTTTGACGAGGTGCGCAACAAAGGTCTGGACATTGCGGGGCAAGCCGGCGATCCGGTGTTGGCCGCGGCCGATGGCCAGGTGGTGTATGCCGGCGCTGGGTTGCGTGGCTACGGTCAGCTGGTCATCATCAAGCACAACAACAGTTTTTTAAGTGCCTACGCCCACAACCAGAAGCTGCTGGTCACCGAGGACCAGCGCGTGCGACGCGGCCAGACCATCGCCGAGATGGGCAGCACCGATGCCGATCGCGTCAAGCTGCATTTTGAAATTCGTCGCGAAGGGCGGCCGGTCGATCCGGCCAAGTTCCTGCCCGCGCGCTAAGCCCCCGCGCCTTGGCGCGTTCACCGGAGACCCCCATGGCCTGGCCCGTGCTGGTGTTTGATATCGAGAGCATTCCCGACGCGGAAGGCCTGCGCCGCACCACCGAAGTGCCTGCGGGCCTGGACGATGCCCAGGTGGTCGAGCACTGGCGTGCGCGACGTGCCGAGGCCGGGCAGGGCGACTTCATGCCCCTGCACCTGCAGCGGGTGCTGGCCATCAGCTGCGTGTTCCGCAATGCCGAGGGCCTTCGCGTGCACTCGCTGGTGGACCGCGACGGCCAGAGCGAAGGGCGCATCGTGCAGCAGTTTTTTCAGATCATCGAGAAACATGCCCCCCAACTGGTCAGCTGGAACGGCAGCGGTTTTGACTTGCCGGTGCTGCATTACCGTGGCCTGATTCATGGGGTGGTGGCCGACAAGTACTGGGACTTGGGCGATGACGACCGCGAGTTCAAGTGGAACAACTACATTTCGCGCTACCACATGCGCCACCTGGACCTGATGGACCTGCTGGCCAAGTACAACGGACGCGCCAATGCCCCCCTTGATGCACTGGCCAAGCTGTGTGGCTTCCCAGGCAAGCTGGGCATGGACGGCTCGCAGGTCTGGCCGCAATACCTGGCGGGCCAGACCGATGCGATTCGCCAATATTGCGAGACGGATGTGCTCAACACCTACCTGGTTTATTGCCGCTTTCAAAAGATGCGCGGCGGCCTGACCGAAGACGAATACACGCAAGAGATCGCGATGGTGCGCGCGCAGGTGGCCCAATGGTCCCAGCAGGCGGGCCAGTCGCACTGGCGCGAATACCTGGATGCTTGGAATGAGTGACGATTTGGAGACCCCCGGCCTGGACGAGACGCAGGCCTTGGCGCAGCTTCCCGATGAAACCCTGCCCGATGGCGTGCTGCGCATCGCGGCGCTGGACATGGAGGCCCAGGGCATTGCCCGCCGGCCCGATGGCAAGGTGGTGTTTGTGGAGGGGGCCTTGCCCACCGAATTGGTGCGCGTGAGCTGGGGCCGTCAAAAAGCCAAGTGGGCGCAGGCCACCACCACCGAGGTGCTGCACCCCAGCGCCTTGCGTGTGCGCCCGGGCTGCGAGCATTTTGGCCTGCACCAGGGGGCCTGCGGTGGTTGCAAGATGCAGCATTTGCACGCATCGGCGCAGGTGGCCATCAAGCAGCGCGTGCTGGAAGACAACTTGTGGCACCTGGGCAAGGTGCGGGCCGAACAGATCTTGCGCCCCATCGAAGGACCCGCTTGGGGCTATCGCCACCGGGCGCGCCTGTCGGTGCGCCATGTGCAGCGCAAGGGCCAGGTGCTCATTGGGTTTCACGAACGCAAGAGCCGCTACATTGCCGACATGCAGCGCTGTCCGATTTTGCCGCCGCATGTGAGCGCCATGCTGCTGCCCCTGCGGGCCTTGATCGCGTCGATGCATGCCCGCGAGACCTGCCCGCAGATCGAACTGGCCTGCGGCGACCAGACCACTGCGCTGGTGCTGCGCCATCTGGAACCCCTGGATGCCCACGATTTGCAGGCCTTGCGCGACTTTGCCGCCCGGCATGGTGTGCAGTGGTGGCTCCAGCCCAAAGGCCCCGACACGGTTCACCGCCTGGACGAGGGGCCCCACACCCTGGCCTATGGCCTGCCCGAATTCGGCATCGACATGCCGTATCGGCCCACCGATTTCACGCAGGTCAACCCCTTCATCAACCGCGTGCTGGTGCAGCAGGCCTTGGCGCTGCTGGGGGTACAGCCGCATGAACGGGTCATTGACTGGTTTTGCGGTTTGGGCAATTTCACCCTGCCGCTGGCCACCCAGGCGCGCGAGGTGTTGGGCATCGAGGGCTCGCCCGCGCTGGTCGAGCGATCGGGCCAGAACCTGGCGCACAACCAACGCCTGCGCCACGGCTCCAAGGTTTGGAAACCGCTGGCACCCACGCAGTTTGTCGCCCGCAATTTGTTCGAGATGACGCCCGAGATGCTGGCGGCCGATGGCAAGGCGCAAAAATGGCTGATCGATCCCCCGCGCGAGGGCGCACTCGCCCTGGTCAAGGCCTTGGCCGACCTGCGGGCACTGCCCCCAGAGACCCACGGCTGGCAGCCACCCTCCCGCATCGTCTATGTGAGCTGCAACCCCGCCACGCTGGCCCGGGACGCGGGTTTGCTGGTGCATCAGGCGGGATACCGCTTGCAAGCGGCTGGGGTGGTGAACATGTTTGCCCATACCGCCCATGTCGAAAGCATGGCGGTGTTTGAGCGGGCGGACTAAGCCGGGTTCAATGGGCGACGCCTGAGGGCTTGTACGGCGACCAGCAGGTCCGGGGCCACCAGGCCCTGTGCTTGCCACCGCAGCTTGGACGCCGGATCGATCCGTACCAACTGCGCCATGCCAGCGCCTCGGCCGCGCTGCATCTCGGCCTCATCGGCTGCAAAGATCACACTGGCTTCCAGGTTCAGGCTCAAGGTTTTGCCCGCCTGCAGTAGCAAATCCGGCCTGGGTTTGTGGCATGTGCAATTCGTGTTGTAGGGGGGGATGTGGCCACCGGCATGGTGTGGGCATAGCAGCATGCCTGCCAGTCGAATGCCCATCGCGTGCAATTGCAAGCGAACAGCGGCGGCCCATGCCCAGTGATCTTCAGCGCGGACCTGCCCCGTGGCCAAACCTGGCTGGTCGATCACCATGATCAATTCATGCCCGGATCGCTGCAACTGTCGCATCGCTTCCAGGGCGCCTGGCAACCATTGCACGGTTCTAGGCGACGTGAGCTGATACGTCACCAGGCAATCCCGCCCGATGAATGCGGCCTGGCGCAATCGGTGCATGCAAGCATCCCCTTGTTGGCAGCATCGAGGAATTTTTCGATGCTTAACATTTCAGAAACCTATTTTTATCACAAATTGGTATTCCAAAACAAAAAAGACTCAAGTGGGTTGCAAGGCTTGCAGGATTTCCGTTTCAATGGCGATCTGGGTCTTGGCGTGTTGCAGGGCCGAGCCGCTGATCAAAAAGCTGTCCTCCACACGCTCACCCAGGGTGCTGATCTTGGCCAGTTGCAGGTCGATGTGGTGGGCTGCCAGCACCCGGGCAATGCTGTAGAGCAAGCCGATGCGGTCGCTGGCCGACACCGACAGCAGCCAGCGCTGGGCCTTGTCATCGGGTTTGAGCGTGACACGGGGCGTGACCGGAAAACTTTTGACGCGACGCGAGAGGCGGCCACGCACCGGCGGCGGCAAAGGCCCCTGGCGCTCGATGGTTTGGGTCAGACCCGACTCCAGCATCTGCATCAGTTCCCGGTAGTGTTCCTGCAGGGTGTGCGAGACCACCTGGAAGGTGTCCAGCGCCCAGCCGGTGCGGGTGGTGTGGACCTTGGCGTCCAGGATGCTGAGCCCCGCCTGGTCAAAGTGACCGCAGATGCGGGCAAACAGATCGGGCTGATCCGGCGTGAAGACCAGCACCTCCATGCCCTCGCCCAGGGGCGACATGCGGGCGCGCACCACGGTACCCGTCTCGCCGTGGGCGATGCGACGCGAGAGGTGACGGGTGTGCCAGGCGATGTCGCTGGCGTCGTGGCGCATGAAGTAGCTCACGTCCAGCGTGTCCCACAAGGCCTTCTCGCCCTCGTGCGGTTGTGCGTGCAAGGCCAGTTCGACCAGCGCCTCGCGCTTGCGCGCCTGCACAATCGCCTCTGCGTCGGGCGCCCGACCGCCCAACACCCGCAAGGTGGTGCGGTACAGGTCTTCCAGCAGTTTGCCTTTCCAGGCATTCCAGACCTTGGGGCTGGTGCCCCGGATGTCGGCCACCGTCAGCAGGTACAGCGCCGTCAGGCGCCGCTCATTGCCCACCCGGGCGGCAAACTGGGCGATCACATCGGGGTCACCCAGGTCTTCTTTTTGCGCCACATGGCTCATGGTCAGGTGCTCGCGCACCAGAAAGCACACCAGCTGGGTGTCGTCCTCGCTCAGGCCATGGTCACGGCAAAAGCGTCGTGCCTCGACCTCGCCCAGCACCGAGTGGTCGCCGCCTCGACCTTTGGCGATGTCGTGGTAGAGCGCAGCCACATACAGCAGCCAGGGCTTGTCCCAGCCGGCGGCCAGCTGTGAGCACATGGGGTACTCGTGCGCATGATCGGCGATGAAGAAACGCCGCACATTGCGCAGCACCATCAGGATGTGCTGATCGACGGTGTAGGCATGGAACAGGTCGTGCTGCATCTGCCCCACAATGCGACGGAACACCCACAGATAGCGCCCCAGCACCGAGGTCTGGTTCATCAGCCGCATGGCATGCGTGATGCCTTGCGACTGCTGCAAAATGGTCAAAAAGGTCTGGCGATTGACCGGGTCACGGCGAAACGCGCCGTTCATCACCGGCCGTGCGTTGTAGAGGGCGCGCAGGGTCCGCGCCGACAAGTCCTTCACCCCTGCGGTTTGCTGGTAGACCAGAAAGGTCTCCAAAATGGCGTGCGGCTGCTGCAGGTACAGATCGTCGCTGGCCACCTCCAGCAAGCCGCCTCGGTCCATAAAGCGCTCGTTGATGGGGCGCGCGGACTGGCCTGCGGTGCCGCGCAGACGCTCTTCAATGCCCTGCAGCAGGATCTGGTTGAGCTGCGTCACCGCTTTGGCGGCCCAGTAATAGTCGCGCATCAGCTGTTCGCTGGCACGCTGGCGCAGGCGGCCATCGGGCCCCACCTCGGCCTGGTGGCCAAAGCACTCGGCCACCGCGGTTTGCAGGTCAAACACGAGTCGGTCTTCGCGCCGGCGTGCCAACAGGTGCAGGCGGGCGCGGATCAGACCGATCAAGGCCTCGTTGCGCTGCAACTGACGGCCTTCGCGGGCGGTGGCCACGCCGTTGCGCACCAGGGCCTGCCAGCTGTGCCCCAGCTGCGCCGCACGCGCCACCCACAAAATGACCTGCAGATCGCGCAGCCCGCCCGGCGACTCCTTGCAGTTGGGTTCCAGCGCATAGGGCGTGTCCTCGAACTTGGTGTGACGCTGCTGCATCTCGAGGGTCTTGGCCACAAAAAAGGCCTGCGGGTCCATGGCCCGCGCAAAGGCATGCGCGAAGGCTTCAAACAGGGGGGCGTTGCCCACCACCAAGCGGGCCTCCAGCAGAGAAGTCTGCACCGTGATATCTCGCGCTGACTCCTCCAGGCACTGGCCCAGGGTGCGCACGCTCGAGCCGATCTCCAGGCCGGTGTCCCAACACGCACCGATAAAGGCCTCGAGGGCGCCCTGCAGTGGGGGAAGGCTGGCGTCGCAGCCTTCGGGCAGCAGGATCAGCACATCGACATCGGAGGCCGGGAACAGCTCGCCCCGGCCATATCCGCCCACCGCCACCAGGGCCAGGTGTTCGGGCAAGCCCGCCTGCGCCCAGAGCGAGCGCAGGTGCCCATCGGTCAGTCGCGCCAGGCCTTGAAGAGTGCGCCGCAGGCGGGGCAGGGCGTCCGGGGCCAGCAGGCGCTGGGCCATGGCCTGGCGGGCCTGGGCATAGGTCGGCGGCGCCGAGATCAGGGGGGCGGCGTCGGCCATGGGCAGTGTCCGCCGGGGTCAGGTGCGCGTGGCGCGCACAAAATCGGGCGGGGGCGGGCTGCCATCCGACAGGGTGAGCACCTCATAACCGGTGGGGGTCACCAGGACCGTGTGCTCCCACTGCGCCGACAGCGAATGGTCCTTGGTCACGATGGTCCAGCCGTCGCCCAGCTCCTTGATTTCACGCCGACCGGCGTTGATCATGGGCTCGATGGTGAAGGTCATGCCGGGGCGCAGTTCGTCCAGCGTGCCCGGCTGGCCGTAATGCAGCACCTGGGGCTCTTCGTGAAAGACGCGGCCGATGCCGTGCCCGCAGAATTCACGCACGATCGAAAAGCCATGCCCTTCGGCAAATTTCTGGATGGCATGGCCAATATCGCCCAGGCGAGCACCCGGGCGCACCATCACGATGCCATGCCACATGGCCTCGTAGGTGATCTGGCACAGGCGCTTGGCGGCAATCGAGCCTTCACCCACCACAAACATGCGGCTGGTATCGCCATGCCAACCGTCTTTGATGACGGTGATGTCGACGTTGACGATGTCGCCTTTTTTCAGCGGTTTGTCATTCGGAATGCCGTGGCAGACCTGGTGGTTGATGCTGGTGCAGATCGACTTGGGGTAGGGCTTGTAGCCAGGCGGTTGGTAATTCAGCGGTGCCGGCACGCAGCCTTGCACCTTGACCATGTGGTCATGGGCCAGGCGGTCGATGTCGTTGGTGGTCACACCCGGGCGGATGTGCGGCGCCAGCATGTCAAGCACCTCGGAAGCCAGGCGGCCGGCCAGCCGCATGCCCTCAATGCCTTGCTCGTCTTTGATGGAGATGGTCATGGGGCTGCATTATCCCATCGCTGTCGAATGGTTGTCTGGGCGGGTTGACGCTGCCTACAATGGTTTGGCGGTCATCGCCCCGATGGCCCGCACAGGGAGCATGACATGAACGAAGACATGACGATCCGGCCCATGCGCCGGGAGGATCTGGGCCGCACCATGGATTGGGCAGCCCAGGAAGGCTGGAACCCCGGGCTGAACGATCTGGAGAGCTTCTGGGCGGCCGACCCAGGAGGCTTCTGGCTGGGCGAGGTGGACGGCCAGCCGGTCGCCTCGATGAGCACGGTGCGCAGCGGGCCGGGCCATGGCTTTGTGGGCCTGTACATCGTGGTACCGGCCTGGCGCGCAAAGGGTTTGGGGTGGCAACTGTGGCAACACGGCATGGCGCAGATGGGCGCGCGCCGCCTGGGGCTCGATGGCGTGGTGGCGCGCCAGGACGACTACCGCCGCAGCGGCTTTGCGCTGGCCTGGCACAACGCCCGCTTCGAGGGCCTGGCCCCGGTGGGCGCGCACATGCCCGCAACGGTGCGCCCGCTGTCGGCCTGGCCTTGGGCGCAGGCCATGGCCCTCGATGGCTGGCAGCATCCAGCCGCACCCGAACACCGACAGCCCTATTGGCGGGCCTGCCTGAACCAGACGGCCAGCCGAGCGCTGGGGGTGGGCAGCCCAACGCAGCTGCAAGGCCTGGGGGTGCTGCGTCCAGCGCGCCAAGGCTGGCGCATCGGCCCAGTGCTGGCCCAGGGGCCTGCCCAAGCCGAGGCCTTGTTGCAAGGCTTGCTGTCCCTGGTGCCAGCCGGGCAGCGGGTGCAAATCGACGTGCCCTTGTCGCAGCCCCATGCCGTGGCCCTGGTGCGGTCCATGGGCTGGATCCAGGTGTTTGACACCGCCCGCATGTACCGAGGCGGCGTCATTGAAGGCCCCCCCGACGCCCTCTACGGCATCGCCAGCCTGGAGCTGGGCTAAGGCGCAGGCAGTGCACAGGGAACCGATGGTTCCTCATCAGAGGCGGCCTGTGGGCCCAGAACCGGTCGGCCAAGCCGGTAAAATGCGGTTTTTGCCGGCGCCCCCAGTCAGCGGTCGCCGGGTTCTTCCCGCAAGGCCCGATTCGTGTCCCTGTCCATTCACATCCTTGAGGGCGGTGTTGCCCTCAGCGAGTTCCGCATTCAGCAACTGCTGCCCTCTCTGGCCGCCATTTCGCCCGCCATCATCGGCTTGCAGGCCCGCCATCTGCACCTGGTCGCCATCGACGAGGCCACCCCCGACGCATCAGCGCTGCTGCCGCGTGTGGCGGCCCTGCTGGACGACGGCACGGCCGATACGGCCGCTGCGCAGGACGCCCAAGTCCTGATCGTCAGCCCCCGTTTGGGCACGGTCTCGCCCTGGGCCTCCAAAGCCACCGACATCGCGCACAACTGCGGCCTGCCGGTGCGCCGCATCGAGCGGGTGACCGAATACCGCGTGCTGCTCAAGAACGGTTTGTTCTCGCGCGGCGCGCTCAGCCCGGCGCAGCTGGCCTTGGTGGCGGCGCGGCTGCACGACCGCATGACCGAATCGGTCCTGGACCGTCGCGAGGATGCGTTGGCATTGTTCACCGCCTTGCAGGCCGAGCCGATGGCCCAGGTGGACGTGCAGGGCGGGGGACGCGCGGCGCTTGAAGCCGCCAACCGCGACTGGGGCCTGGCCTTGGCCGACGACGAAATCGACTACCTGGTCGAGGCCTTTGTGCGACTGGGGCGCAACCCCACCGATGTCGAGCTGATGATGTTCGCGCAAGCCAACAGCGAGCACTGCCGACACAAGATCTTCAATGCGCGATTCACCATCGACGGGCAGGACATGCCGCACAGCCTGTTTGGCATGATTCGCCACACGCATGCGCAAGCGCCCGAGCACACCGTGGTCGCGTATTCCGACAACGCATCCATCATGAGCGGCCACCGGATCGAACGCTTTGTGGCGCGACCCACCGCAGCAGGCGCCCCCTATGTGAAGGAAGCGGCCGAGCACCATGTGCTCATGAAGGTCGAGACGCACAACCACCCCACCGCCATCTCGCCCTTTGCCGGCGCGGCCACCGGGGCGGGCGGCGAGATCCGCGATGAGGGCGCGACAGGGCGCGGCTCCAAGCCCAAGGCGGGCCTGACCGGGTTTTCGGTGTCCCGTCTTTGGGGCGGCCTGGCCGACCAGCCGGGCGGTTTGCCCTCGCACATGGCCACGCCGCTGCAGATCATGACCGAGGGACCGCTCGGTGGCGCCGCCTTCAACAACGAGTTTGGCCGCCCCAACCTGGCCGGCTACTTCCGTGAATACGAGCAGCGCGTGGACGGCGTGCAGCGCGGCTACCACAAGCCCATCATGATCGCCGGCGGCCTGGGCCAGATCGACGCCACGCAAACGCAAAAAATCTTGTTTCCTGCCGGCACCTTGCTGATCCAGCTGGGTGGGCCAGGCATGCGCATCGGGGTGGGCGGTGGCGCCGCCAGCTCCATGGCCAGTGGCACCAACGCGGCCGAGCTGGACTTTGATTCGGTGCAGCGGGGCAACCCCGAAATTGAACGCCGCGCCCAGGAAGTCATCAACCACTGCTGGGCCGCCGGTGCGGACAACCCCATTCTGGCCATTCACGATGTGGGCGCGGGCGGCCTGTCCAACGCCTTCCCCGAATTGGTCAACGATGCCGGTCGTGGTGCGCGCTTTGACCTGCGCAGTGTGCCGCTTGAGGAAAGCGGTCTGGCCCCCAAAGACATCTGGTCCAATGAAAGCCAGGAGCGCTATGTGCTGGCCATTGCGCCCGAGTCGCTGGCACAGTTCGAGGCCTTTTGTGCCCGCGAACGCTGCCCCTTTGCGGTGATCGGTGTGGCCACCGAGGCGCGCCAGCTGGTGCTCGCCGATGCCCAGTCGCCGCTACCGCCCGTTGACATGCCCATGGACGTGTTGCTGGGCAAGCCGCCCAAAATGCACCGTCAGGCCGAGCGCGTCCAGCGCCAGACCCTGGCCTTGAACCTCGATGGGGTGAGCGCGCAAGACGCCGTCATTGGCGTGCTGAGCCACCCCACCGTGGCGTCCAAGCGCTTTTTGATCACCATCGGCGACCGCGCGGTGGGTGGGCTCACGCACCGCGACCAGATGGTCGGCCCCTGGCAGGTGCCCGTTGCCGATGTGGCGGTCACCCTGGCCGATTACGCCGGTTTTGCTGGCGAGGCCATGGCCATGGGCGAGCGCACCCCGCTGGCCGCCATCGACGCCCCCGCGTCGGGCCGCATGGCCGTGGCCGAGGCCATCACCAATTTGCTGGCAGCGCCCATCGAGCTCTCGCGCGTCAAGCTGAGCGCCAACTGGATGGCCGCCTGCGGCGAGGCCGGTGAGGACGCGGCCCTGTACGACACCGTGCACGCGGTGGGCATGGAACTTTGCCCAGCGCTGGGCATCTCGATCCCCGTGGGCAAGGACAGCCTGTCGATGCGCACCCAATGGACCCACGAGGGCCAGCGCCAGCAGGTCACCTCGCCGGTGAGCCTGATCATCAGCGCATTTGCCAGCCTGGACGATGTGCGCGGCACCCTCACGCCGCAGCTCGACGCCCAGGTGGACGACAGCACCTTGGTGCTGATCGACCTGGGCCGGGGCGCCAAGCGCATGGGCGGCTCGATCCTCGAGCAGGTGCTCGATGCGGCCGGTCGGTCCAGCCACGATACCGTGCCGGATCTGCACGATGCGCAAGACCTCAAGGCGCTGGTGGCCGCGGTCAATGCGCTGCGCGCCCAAGGCCTGATCCTGGCCTACCACGACCGCAGCGATGGCGGTCTGCTCGCCTGTGTGGCCGAGATGGCCTTTGCAGGCCATGTGGGCGTGGCCCTGAATGTGGACCTCTTGGTCACCGAGGGCGATGGCATCAGCGACAGCCGCGCCGACCATGGCGACGCCAAAAACTGGGCGCAGCAGGTCAGCGCCCGGCGCGAGGAACTGACCCTGCGCGCCCTGTTCAACGAAGAGCTGGGCGTGGTGCTGCAGGTGCGTACCGACCAGCGCGATGCGGTGATGCAGGTCTTGCGCACCCACGGCCTGTACCGGCACAGCCACGTGATTGGCAAAACCCGCCCGCCCCAATCGGCCATTGCCAAAGGGCTGGGCGCGCTGTCGGTCTGGCGCGACGGCAAGGAGTGGTTCAGCGCCCGTTTGGACGACCTGCACCTGGTGTGGGACAGCGTGAGCTGGCGCATTGCCCAGCAGCGCGACAACCCGGTTTGCGCCGACAGCGAACACGCGCTGGCGGGCCGCGCTGACGACCCGGGCCTGCACCTGTCCCTGACCTTTGACCCGGCCGAAAACCCCGCAGCGCCGTTCCTCAACCTGGCCCGCCCACGGGTGGCGATCCTGCGTGAGCAGGGCGTGAACTCTCACATGGAAATGGCCTACGCCTTCACCGAGGCGGGGTTTGAGGCGCACGATGTGCACATGACCGATCTGCAAAGCGGGCGCATTCGCCTGGCCGACATGCAGGGCGTGGTGGCCTGTGGTGGGTTCAGCTACGGCGACACCCTGGGCGCGGGCATTGGCTGGGCGCGCAGCATCACCTTCAACCCGCGCCTGGCCGAGCAGTTCCAGGCCTTTTTCGCGCGCAACAACACCTTTGGCCTGGGCGTGTGCAATGGCTGCCAGATGTTTGCCGAACTGGCCGACCTGATTCCTGGGGCCCAGGCCTGGCCGCGCTTCACGCACAACCTGAGCGCGCGTTTTGAGGCCCGTCTTTCGCAGGTCGAGGTGCTCGACTCGCCCAGCCTGTTCCTGCAGGGCATGGCGGGCAGCCGACTGCCCATTGCGGTGGCGCACGGGGAGGGCTTTGCCAACTTTGCACGCCGGGGCGATCCGCAGGCCGTGCTCGCGGCCATGCGCTACGTCGATCACCATGGCCAGCCCACCGAGCAATATCCGCTCAACCCCAATGGCAGCCCGGGCGGGCTGACCGCGGTGACCACGGCCGATGGGCGCTTCACGGCCATGATGCCGCACCCCGAGCGCGTGTTCCGCAATGTCCAGATGAGTTGGACCAGCGGCGACCTGTCCGCCTTCAGCCCCTGGATGCGCATCTGGCGCAACGCGCGCCGCTGGGTGGGCTAAAGGCCATGCGCGCGCAGACCGCCTGCCGTTTGCTGATGTGGGTCCGTTTGGGCTTGCTGCTTGGCATGGTCGGCTTGCTGGGCGCCTGCGCCAGCCACACCCGCAGCACCGTCGACAGCCTCGATCGCGAGGTGTCCGCTTTCCAAGATCCCATGTGCCAACACGCCATGTCCCTGGCCGATTTGCATGATGGGCTCACCATCGGGCGCACGCTTGGATCGCCGGTGCTGCTGCTGGCAGGCGGAACCCCGGCCTTGTTGCCCGTGCTGCTGGTCAACATGTCGCACGATGCGCTCGATCGCTCGGACGCATCGCATGTCTCCGAGGCCTGTGGTGGGCTGGAGACGCCACTCTACAACCGCATGGAGCGGGTCTTGCTGGGCGGCGTCACCCAGTGGTTGGGGCGCTGGGTCAAACCCTCGCCATAATGTGCAGGCTTGATCCAGGTCAAGCCCGCTGCCTATCATCTACAAAATCAGCGAAATTGATCGTATAGTTTAAAAAATGATCATTTCGACCAGAACCCGCATCTCCATGGCCCTACTGGGCCTGGGACTGCTCCTGAGTGGGGGCGCCAGCGCCCAGTCGGGGGCTTGGGTCGCTGGCGCCCGCAGCGCTTCAATGCCCAATCCCTGGCCCATGGCCATGGGGACGCAACTGATCGAGTTCAATGCCAACACCCCGCTGTCGCAGTTGGCCAGCACCTTCCGCCTCGGGGGCTATGAAGCGGCCAATGGCCAGTGGATCGGCCACGATGCTTGGTACACCGCCCGCGTGCCCGATGTGCGCATGAGTTGGTTGACGCCCATCAACGGCCAATGGGGCGTGATCTGGGGGCTCAACACCGGCGAACGGGGCGCCAAGTACCACATCACGCCCGGTCTTCGACTGGGCTTTGCCAACGACACCCGCCTGGGGCCGAACTGGCGCTTTTCGATGCGGGCCATGTGGACCGTGGGCACCCGCATGAACGAACAACCCTGCACCGCCGACTATGGCGAGATTGGCGGCGTGCAGGCCGTCAACTGCCGCTTGGCCGCGGGACTGATGTCCCCCGCCGAGACCTTGCAACACCTGTCCCGCGCGGTTCCGCTCGATCATCGATCGGTCTGGATCCGGTGGACCTATGATTTTTGAGGAGTGATCCATGAAAGCCCTGTCCCTTTCTGCCCTGAGCCTGGCCCTGCTGGCAACCTTGCCTGTCGCGCAAGCGCAATCGCTGCGCATGGAGGGTCGCTTTGGCCTCAAACCCCCTGTGGCCAGCCATGGCGCGAGCGATGATTTTGGCCGCCAGCAACGCGCCCGTGGTGAAGGTCGCCATGCCCGCGATGACCGCGACAGCAGCACCGACCTCAGCACCTTGGCGAAGCGCACCGGCGGCACCAGCACCAGCCCCACGCTGCAGTCCTGGATGAGCACCGACGTGGCCGGAGCTTGGGCGGCCGGCTACAAGGGTGCTGGAACCACCATGCTGTTTGTGGACGATTTCCGCAGCACCCAGTACCTCAGTGGCAACCTGGGCACCGGCAACAAGGTCTTGCGCCATGGCGACTGGACCTCGCTGGAGGGCAGCATGATTGCCCCCTCGGCCACACTCAAAAAGCAAGACTTCAACACCACCACGGCCATTTCTCTGGCCACAACCGGTCTGAATGTGGTCAACCTCAGCTACGCCATGTATGCCGCCGCCGGTTACAGCGCATCGCAAATCGGCTGGTCGGCCAAAGAGCAGTCCATCATTGCGGCCGCGCAAAACGGCAAGGCCGTCATCTCCAAAGCGGCGGGCAACGACGCCATCGCGGTGGGCGGCACCAACGCATCGGGCAAGGTGGACTACCTCAACCTGGCGCTCAAGGGCGGTGTGACCACCCTGTTTGTGGGGGCGCTCAGCACCAATGGCACCACCACATCGCCGGCCACCCTGGCCTCGTACTCCAACTATGCCGGTGCCGACACCACGGTGCAAAACCAATTCCTGGTGGTGGGCGTGCAGGGCAGCAAGACGGGGCTGTACGGTACGTCCTTTGCGGCGCCGGTCATCACCGGTTACGCCGCCCTCCTGGGCAGCAAATTCAAAACGGCCACGCCGACGCAGATCACCAACCAGTTGCTCAACACCGCCCGCCAGGACACGATCCGCAACTACAGCTCGGCCATCCACGGTCGTGGTGAGGCCAGCCTCTCGCGGGCGCTGGCCCCGGTTTCGGTCCAGTAATCGCTCGTCTCTGAGCCAGCCGCCAGTGGCCCAACGCCCAGGCGGCTTTTGTTATCCTCAATGACCTCTGTCATTGGATTGTTCATGCGCATCTCCACCATCACTGTTCACTACATTCCCCTCGAAGACCGACTCAAGTGCGCGGTGGTCGACAAGGAGTCGAACAAATGCGTGCTGTGGATCACCCGGCGCCTGGCCGAATCGCTGGTGGCATCCCTGGTCAAACAAATCACCGACGGCCCCCTCAAACCCGAGCTGGATGCCAACGCCACCCCCACCGACACCCCATCGCCGCAGCCCGATGATGCGCGCCAGGTGTATGCCCAGTTGGAGGCACGGCTGAACAAAAAGTCGGCCACCCCGGTCGAAATTGACGATGCCACGGTTGCCCAGCGCCTCATTCACGAGGTGCGCATGAGCATCCACACCAACCGCGCGGTGTCGCTGCGCTTTTTCACGCCCGAATTGCCGGAGGCGGTGCTGGTACTGACCGAAGCCGAGTTGCGGCAGTGGCTGGAGGTCTTGCGTCAGTGCTTCCGCGCGGCCCAGTGGCGCCACGACATCTGGCCCCAGTGGCTGCGCCCCAACAGCTGAACGCTGGATCACGCCAAGCGCCCAGCAGGGCTGTGCGAAAATCAGGGGTTTTGGACGCAACGACCCCTCGCCCTCATGCCCATCATCACCTTGCCAGACGGCTCGCAGCGCGCTTTTTCTGAACCCGTGACCGTGGCCGACGTGGCCGCCTCCATTGGCGCGGGCCTGGCCAAGGCCGCCTTGGCCGGCCGTGTGGACGACCGCCTGGTCGACACCAGCCACCGCATCGACACCGACACCCGCCTGGCCATCGTGACCGCCAAAGATGCCGACGGCCTGGACATCATCCGCCACTCCACGGCCCACCTGCTGGCCTATGCGGTCAAGGACTTGTTCCCCGAGGCGCAGGTCACCATCGGCCCGGTGATCGACAACGGCTTTTATTACGATTTCTCGTACAGCCGACCCTTCACGCCCGATGACCTGCAGCGCATCGAGCAACGCATGACCGAGCTCTCGAACCGGGACGAAGCGGTCACGCGCCGCGTGTTGCCGCGCGACGAGGCGGTGGCGTACTTCAAAAGCCTGGGCGAGCACTACAAGGCCGAGATCATCGGCAGCATCCCGGCCGGCGAGGACGTCAGCTTGTACCGGGAGGGCGCTTTTGAAGACCTGTGCCGCGGCCCGCACGTGCCCAGCACCGGCAAGCTCAAGCATTTCAAGCTCATGAAGGTGGCCGGGGCCTACTGGCGTGGCGACAGCAAGAACGAGATGCTGCAGCGCATTTACGGCACCGCCTGGGCCAGCAAGGACGACTTGCAACAGTACCTGCGCATGCTCGAAGAGGCCGAGAAGCGCGACCACCGCAAACTGGGCCGTGAACTCGATCTGTTCCACATCGACGACCATGCACCGGGCCTGGTGTTCTGGCACCCCAAGGGCTGGACGGTGTGGCAGCGCGTCGAGCAATACATGCGCCAGGTCTACCGCGATCACGGTTACCACGAGGTCAAAGGCCCGCAGATCATCGACAAGAGCCTGTGGGAGAAGACGGGGCACTGGGACAAGTACCGCGACAACATGTTCACCACCGAGAGTGAAAAGCGCGACTACGCCCTCAAGCCCATGAATTGCCCGGGCCACATCCTGATTTTCAAGCAGGGCATCAAGAGCTACCGCGACCTGCCATTGCGTTACGGCGAATTTGGCCAGTGCCACCGCAACGAGCCCTCGGGCGGCCTGCACGGCATCATGCGCGTGCGGGGCTTTACCCAGGACGATGGCCACATCTTCTGTACCGAAGACCAGATCCTCGCGGAATGCGATACCTTTACCAAGGTGCTCAAACAGGTGTACGCCGATTTTGGCTTCACCGAGATCCTCTACAAGGTCTCGACGCGGCCGGCGGCGCGCATCGGTTCTGACGAACTGTGGGACAAGGCGGAGCGGGCCCTGATGGACAGCCTGGAAGCGTCCAACTGCCCTTATGTCATCTCGCCGGGAGATGGCGCCTTCTACGGCCCCAAGATCGAGTACACCCTCAAGGATGCCCTGGGTCGCGAGTGGCAGTGCGGCACGATCCAGGTCGACTTCAACCTGTCGGAGCGTCTGGATGCCGAGTACGTGGCCGAAGACGGCAGCCGCCAGCGCCCGGTGATCCTGCACCGCGCCATCGTGGGCAGCCTCGAGCGCTTCATCGGCATTTTGATCGAACAGCACGCTGGGGCCTTGCCCTTGTGGCTTGCGCCGGTGCAGGTGGTGATCACCAACATCACCGACGCGCAGGCCGATTACTGTCGCGAAATTGCATCACAATTGCGCAAATCCATGCCAAATCAAGACCTTAGGGTCGAATTGGACCTGCGCAACGAGAAAATCACCTATAAAATACGCGAGCATGCGCTGCAAAAGCTGCCCTATATCCTCGTCGTGGGTGACAAGGAAATGGCCGCTGGAGCGGTGGCGGTGCGGGCCCGGGGCAACCAAGACCTGGGGTCCATGCCGCTGGCCGACTTCATCGAGCGCCTGCGTACCGGGTTGGCCCAACGCGCCTGAGCTGCATGGCTCGGCCCCGTTGCGCTGCCCATTTGTCTTGTCAAAGCCGGAAGGATTGAGTCATCGCTACCGAATTTCGTGATCGTCGCCAACGCGAGGAACGCAAGCACCGCCTGAACCGCGAAATCACCGCCCCGGAAATCCGGGTCTCCGGTCCCGAGAACGAGCCCCTGGGCATCATGACGCTGGCCGAAGCCCTGCGCATGGCCGGTGAGCTCGATGTGGACCTGGTGGAAATTGCCGCCACGGCCAGCCCTCCGGTTTGCCGCCTGATGGACTACGGCAAGTTCAAGTACCAGGAGCAAAAGCGTGCGGCCGAAGCCAAGGCCAAGCAAACGGTGATCGATATCAAGGAAGTCAAGTTCCGACCCGGCACCGACGACGGCGACTATCACATCAAGATGCGCAACATTCGGCGCTTCCTGGGCGATGGCGACAAGTGCAAGATCACGCTGCGTTTTCGCGGCCGCGAGATCACCCACCAGGAGTTGGGTCTGGCCTTGCTGCAGCGCATTCGCGACGACTTGGGTGACCTGATCGTGGTTGAGCAGTTCCCCAAGCTCGAAGGCCGGCAGATGATCATGATGATCGCGCCGGGCAAGAAAAAAGCGGTGGGCAAGCCCACCGACGTGGCCGGTCAGGCCGCGGCATAAGCGACATCGCAGGGACCATGTTTGGCCGGTTCGCCGGCCCAACCCGGTGCTTTCAAAGCACCGGACACAAGTGGCTCGGGGCCAACAAGGCTGCAAGGAGTTTGCAGACGCCTCACGAGCACAAGACAGGAGCATCCAAATGCCCAAAATGAAGACCAAGAGCAGCGCGAAAAAGCGCTTCCGTGTTCGTCCCGGTGGGACCGTCAAGCGCGGTCAAGCCTTCAAACGTCACATCCTGACCAAGAAGACCACCAAGAACAAGCGTCACCTTCGTGGTGCAGTGGCTGTCCATGAGACCAATATGGGTCATATGGCGCAGATGCTGCCCTCGGCTGGCCTGTAATCAAGACGAACAAGGAGAAACAACATGCCTCGCGTCAAACGTGGTGTCACCGCCCGCGCACGTCACAAGAAAGTCCTGGCCCTGGCCAAAGGTTTCCGCGGTCGCCGCGGCAACGTCTTCCGCATCGCCAAACAGGCGGTGATGAAGGCCGGTCAGTATGCCTACCGTGATCGTCGTGCGAAAAAGCGCGTGTTCCGTCAGTTGTGGATTGCCCGTATCAACGCCGCTGCGCGTGAGTGCGGTCTGACCTACAGCCAGTTCGCCAATGGCCTGAAGAAGGCCGCCATCGAAATCGACCGCAAAGTGCTCGCCGACATCGCCGTGCACGACAAGGCCGCTTTTGCTGGCATCGTGGAACAAGTCAAGGCCCGTCTGGCTGCCGCTTGATCCGCTGGCAGGCCGCCGCGCAAGCGGTGGCCTCGCTGACCGTCCAAGGGGTTGGGGCTTGTCTGGGCTTCAACCCCTTTTTTGTTTTCTATTTTTTTCGCGCACCATGAACGATCTGGACCCGATGGTCGACGACGCGCGCCAGCAATTTGCCAAGGCGCAAAACCCGGCCGAGCTTGAAAACGCCAAGGCGGTGTTTCTTGGCAAATCCGGTCGCATCACCGAACTCATGAAGGGCATGGCCAGCCTGAGCGTGGACGAGAAAAAGCAGCAAGGCGCGCGCATCAACGCCGCCAAGCAGGCCATCGAGCAAGCGCTCACCGAACGCCGCCAGGCCCTGGCCGAAGCCCAGTTGCAAGCGCAGCTGCGGGCACAAGCGCTGGATGTGACCCTGCCCGGACGCGACCGCCAAAGCGGCGGTCTGCACCCCGTCTCGCTGACGCTCGAGCGCATCGAGGCGATCTTTGGCTCCATGGGCTTTGCCGTGGCGCAAGGCCCCGAGATCGAAACCGACTGGTTCAATTTCACCGCGCTGAACACGCCCGAAGACCATCCGGCGCGCTCCATGCACGACACCTTTTACGTCGAAGGCGGCTACCTGCTGCGCACGCACACCAGCCCCATGCAGGTGCGCCATGCGGTGCAGCACGTCAAGCGCCATCAGGCCCGTCTGGACGCTGGCCAGGACATGCCCGAGATCCGCGTGATTGCGCCGGGCCGCACCTACCGCGTGGACAGCGACGCCACCCACTCGCCCATGTTCCACCAGTGCGAAGGCCTGTGGATTGGCGAGAACGTGAGCTTCAAGGACCTGAAGGTCGTGTTCACCGACTTCTGCCGCACCTTTTTTGAGCGCGACGATCTGGTCTTGCGTTTCCGGCCCAGTTTTTTCCCCTTCACCGAGCCCAGCGCCGAGATCGACATCCAGTTCGCCAGTGGGCCGCTGGCCGGTCGCTGGCTGGAAGTGGCCGGCTCGGGCCAGGTGCACCCGAACGTGGTGCGCAACATGGGGCTCGACCCCGAGCGCTACATCGGCTTTGCCTTTGGCATGGGCCCCGACCGCCTGACCATGCTGCGCTATGGCGTGAACGACTTGCGCCTGTTCTTTGACGGCGACATCCGCTTCCTGCGCCAATTCCAGTGATGTTTGTGAGCTGATCCATGCAATTTCCCGAATCCTGGTTGCGCAGCTTCTGCAACCCGAACCTGAACACCGCCGCTTTGGCCGAGACCCTGACCATGGCCGGCCTGGAAGTCGAGGACCTGCGGCCTGTGGCGCCGCCCTTTACCCAGGTGGTGGTGGGCGCCATCCGCGCGGTGGCCCAGCACCCCAATGCCGATCGCCTGCGCGTGTGCCAGGTTGATGTGGGCCAGCCGGAGCTGCTGAACATTGTGTGCGGTGCGCCCAATGCCCGCGAGGGCATACGCGTGCCCTGCGCCCTGGTGGGTGCCGAACTGCCGCCCGGCGAAGACGGCAAGCCTTTTCGCATCAAACTGGGCAAGCTGCGTGGCGTGGAAAGCCAGGGCATGTTGTGCTCGGCGCGCGAGCTTGGCCTGTCGGACGACCATGGGGGCCTGCTGGAGCTGGCGCAAGACGCTGTGCTGGGGCAGGACATCCGCGCCCATCTGCAGCTCGACGACACCTTGTTCACGCTCAAGCTCACGCCCAATCTGGCCCATTGCCTGAGCGTGTACGGCATCGCCCGCGAACTCTCGGCGCTGACCGGCGCGCCCCTGCAAACACCGGCCATCCCGGCGGTGGCCCCCACCATGGGCGATGTGTTGCCGGTGCAGGTGCAGGCCAGCGACCTCTGCGGGCGCTTTAGCGGCCGCGTGCTGCGCCACGTCAACCCGCAAGCCGCGACCCCCGACTGGATGGTCGAGCGACTGGCGCGCTGCGGCCAGCGCAGCGTCAGCGCCCTGGTCGACATCTCGAACTACGTGATGTTCGAGTACGGCCGCCCCTCGCACATCTTTGACCTTGACAAGATCCATGGTGGCCTGCAGGTGCGCTGGGCGCGCAGCGGCGAGACGCTCAAGCTCCTCAATGGCCAGACCGTCACACTCGATGAGCAGGTCGGCATCATTGCCGACGACCAGCAGGTCGAATCGCTGGCCGGCATCATGGGTGGCGACGCCACGGCGGTGGGCGACGAGACGCGTCACATCTACATCGAGGCCGCCTTCTGGTGGCCGCGGGCCGTGGCCGGTCGTTCGCGCCGCTTCAATTTTTCGACCGATGCGGGTCACCGCTTCGAGCGCGGTGTTGACCCGAGCCTGACGGTCGAGCACATCGAACGCATCACCGAGCTGGTGTTGGCCATTTGTGGCACGCCCCAGACGCAGATCGGCCCGATCGACGACCAGACCCTGGCCTTGCCCGAGCGTGCTCCGGTGCGACTGCGGGTGGCGCGGGCGGTCAAGGTCATCGGCATGCCGCTCACGCAAGCGCGCATGGCGCAGGCCCTGCGTGGCCTGGGTTTGCCGGTGCAAGAAGGCGAGGGGGAGTTGTGGGTGACCCCGCCGGCCTACCGCTTTGACCTGCAGATTGAGGAAGACCTGATCGAAGAGGTGGCGCGCATGGTGGGCTACGAGCAGCTGCCCACCACCGCTCCGCTGGCGCCCATCACCCCCTCGATCCGCCCCGAGAACACGCGCAGCCCCTTTGCGGTGCGGCGCCTGCTGGCGGCGTTGGGCTACCAGGAAACCATCAACTTCAGCTTTGTCGACGAGGCCTGGGAACGCGATCTGATGGGCAATGCCCAACCGATCCGCCTGCTCAACCCCATCGCCAGCCACATGGGCGTGATGCGCACCTCCTTGCTGGGGTCGCTGCTGCAGGTCGTCAAGTACAACGCCGACCGCAAGGCCGAGCGCGTGCGGGTGTTTGAACTGGGCCGCGTCTTCTTGCGCGACGCCAGTGTGCGCAACACCGACACCACCGTCGAGGGCTTTGCCCAGCCGATGCGCGTGGCCGGCATGGCCTGGGGGCCCGCACATGGCCTGCAATGGGGCGAGAAGGCCCGCTCGGTGGACTTCTACGACGTCAAAGCCGACGTGGAGCGTTTGCTGGCACCGCGCCGTGTGCAATGCGTGCCGGCCGAACACCCGGCCCTGCACCCCGGTCGCTGCGCCCGCGTGATGGTGGACGGCCAGGACATTGGCGTGATCGGCGAGTTGCACCCGCGTTGGCGCCAAGCCTGGGATTTGGCCAGCGCGCCCGTGGCCTTTGAGCTGGATTTGGATGCGGTGCAAGCCCGCGTGGTGCCGCAGGCGCAAGGCGTGTCGCGTCATCCGCCGGTCGAGCGCGATCTGGCCTTGGTGGTGCAGGACGACCTGTCGCACGACACCTTGATCGGCTGCCTGCTGTCTGCGCCCACCGATGGGGTGCTGCGCGATGCGGTGGTGTTTGACATTTACAAACCGCAAGCCGGTCAAAGCAGCGGCCTGCAAGACCACGAGAAAAGTGTGGCGGTGCGCTTGACCCTGGGGCGAAACGATGCGACCCTGACCGAGTCCGACATCGACGCCTGTGTGCAGGCGGTCTTGTCGCACCTGCAGGCCCAGTTGTCGGTGCGCTTGCGCGCCTGATTCCCAAGGAACAGACCCATGGAACTGTCGGTTGAATCCCTCGAAACCCCGGCGCTGACCAAGGCCTTGCTGGCCGAGATGCTGTTTGAGCGCATCGGCCTGAACAAGCGCGAGGCCAAGGACATGGTGGATGCGTTCTTTGACCAAATTGTGTCGGCCTTGATGGCCGGCGAAGAGGTCAAGATTTCGGGTTTCGGCAACTTCCAGATCCGCACCAAAGCGCCGCGCCCTGGTCGCAACCCCCGCACCGGCGAATTGATCCCCATTGAGGCGCGTCGTGTCGCCACCTTCCATGCCAGCCCCAAGCTCAAGGAGCGGGTGCAGGATCCGCGTGGGGAAGGACGCTAAGCCGTGGCCAGTCTGTTTCGCTTTCGCTCGCGTGAGTGTCCCGATCTGCTGATGCTCGCGGCCGATGCCGAGCGACTGCTGCGCATCATGACCGGCGATGCGCCGGCCAAGGGCATCTTGCCGCATGCCCGCATGAACCAGGCCCTGCAAGCCCTGCGCCAGGCCGTGCTGGAGGACGAGGCCGCCCGCCAGGAGGCGGCGCAAGCCGAATCGGGCGAGGAGAGCGATGCCCAGGACAAGGCCTTGCCGGCCATCCGACTGGCGCAACGCGCCCAACCCATGATCAACACCCTCGAGCGCTGCCAGCGCGAGCAGTGCGACCTGGTCTGGGGTGTCTGAGCCCGGCGCCTGCGCGACCGATTGCAGCGACGGGGTTCAGGGTTTGAAGGGAACGCCCGTCAAACGGGCGCCAGCGCGCAGGCCGCGCTGAGCAAACCAGCCCTGGTTCATTTCCAGCACAAAACGCACCGGCTTGATCGAGCAATGCGAGGCTTCGCTCAGCGGCGTCATGTCGGCCAGGTTGACGATGGTGCCGTCATCGGCCAAAAACGCCGCGGTCAACGGGATCAGCGTGTTGCGCATCCAAAAGCACTGGGTCGCGGCTTGCTCGAACACAAACAGCATGCCCTCGTGCGCTGGCATGCTGGTGCGGTGCATCAGGCCCGTCTGGCGCTCGGCAAAGGTCTGCGCCACTTGCACATCCAGCACATGCATGCCCGCTTGCAAGCGGATGCGCGGCAGGTTCATTTGCGGCTGTCCGCTGGTGCTTTGCGCTTGGGCCGGCAGCAGCAGGACGGCCATCAGGCACAAGGCCAGCAGACGCCAGAGGCGGGACATGGTGGGCAAGGGCAGGGCGTTCGGGGTCATGGGCGGTGGCAGGTCAGGCAATGGGCGCAAGCATAGCAGGGCGTCCCCCGTCCGGAAGGTGACGGTGGCGGCCCCCAGGGCGCGCCTAAAATCAAGAACCCCTGATGTCCGGGGCTTGATGCCTTGCCGCCCATGAACGAAACTCCCCAACCCTCCCGACAGGGCCAGCCGATCACCCAGGCCGCCGATGGCAAATGGCTGGTGCCCGACCAGCCCATCGTCGTGTTCATTGAGGGGGACGGATGCGGTCGCGACGTCACCCCCGTGATGCGTCGGGTCGTGGATGCGGCGGTGAGGCTGGCCTATCGTGGCCAGCGCGAGATCGTCTGGCAAGAGGCTTTTGCGGGCGACAAGGCGCGCGCCATGGGCCTGGACGGTGACGGCTTGCCCGCCGCCACCATCGACACCATCCGCCAGCACCGGGTGGCCATCAAGGGACCGCTGGCCACGCCGATTGGCGGCGGCATCCGTTCGCTCAATGTGGGCCTGCGACAGGCGCTGGACCTGTATGTCTGCCTGCGCCCGATACGGTATTTTGCTGGGGTGCCATCCCCCCTCAAGGAACCGCACAAGACCGACATGGTGTTGTTTCGTGAAAACTCCGAAGACATTTACGCTGGCATTGAATTTCCAGCCGGCTCGGACGACGCTCAGCGCCTGCTGCGCTTTTTGACCGATCAACTGGGCGTGCCGACGCTGCGCTTTGCAGACACCACCGCGGTGGGCGTCAAACCGGTGTCGGTGCAGGGCACCGAGCGTTTGGTGCGCAAGGCCATTGCCTACGCCATCGAGCACGACAAACCCAGTGTGACGCTGGTGCACAAGGGCAACATCATGAAATACACCGAAGGGGGATTTCGGGAATGGGCCTTTGCCTTGGCGCAGGCCGAATTCGGTGCGGTGCCCATCGATGGCGGCCCCTGGTGCGCCCTGATCAACCCACGCACCGGTCGCGAAATCCTGATCAAGGACAGCCTGGCCGACGCCTTCATGCAGCAGATTTTGCTGCGCCCAGCCGAATACAGCGTGATTGCCACACTGAACCTCAATGGCGATTACCTCTCGGATGCCCTGGCCGCGCAAGTCGGCGGAATTGGCATCGCGCCCGGTGCCAACCTATCCGATGAGGTGGCGGTGTTTGAGGCCACGCATGGCACCGCCCCGCGCTATGCGGGCAAGGACTATGTGAACCCAGGTTCGATGATCTTGTCGGCCGAGATGATGCTGCGCCACATGGGTTGGAGCGAAGCGGCCGACCTCCTGGTCAGTGCCATGGAAAATGCGATTGCCAGCAAGCGGGTGACCTACGATTTTGCGCGCCTGATGGAGGGCGCCCAACAGGTCAGTTGCTCAGGCTTTGGCGAGGTGATGGTCGAGGCCATGACCGCCTGAACGGTCAGGGCCGGCCAGCCTTGCTGGATCAGGCGCCGTCGGCAGATGATGCCGGCGGCATCTCGACCAGGGGCGCGCCCTCCGGCCGGATGTGCGTGGCCATCAGGCCCTTGGGGCCCTGCGCGAGCTCAAAGTCCACGCGAGCGCCTTCCTTGAGGCTTTTGTAGCCGTCCATCTGGATGGCTGAAAAATGCGCAAACGCGTCTGCGCCCCCACCATCGGGCTGGATGAATCCAAAGCCCTTGGCATCGTTGAACCATTTCACGGTACCGCTTGGCATGACTGCTCTCCAGAGTGCATTTTTTTCAGTCAGTGTTTGACAGCCGGGCGTGTTTGTCAACGTCAGGTAAACCCCGATGCCACTTGTGAGTCCCGCCGGTGCCCTTGAGCGCCGCCGGGCCACCGGCTGCCCGATAGAATCGGGTCATGGCCACAAAACCCAAGGTTCCTCCCACACTGCCCCCGGATCTGACCCGGCGTCCACAAGGCGATGATGCGGTGGTGCTCGAGCGCCGTCCGCAGCGCACCCGCCCACCCCAGATGCACCAGGTCGTCATGCTCAATGATGATTACACGCCGATGGAATTTGTGGTCCTTGTGCTGCAGGAGTTTTTCTCCAAGGACCGAGAGACGGCCACGCAGATCATGCTCAAGATCCACCTGGACGGCAAAGGCGTGTGCGGGGTCTATACCCGCGACGTGGCCTCCACCAAGGTTCACCTGGTCATGGATGCCGCGCACAAAGCCGGGCATCCACTGCAGTGTTTGTCGGAGCCGCTTGAATAAGTCGGCCCCAGCCCCATTAAGATGATGTCACCCACAGCAAGGCCAAAGGAAATCCGATGATTGCCCAAGAACTTGAAGTCAGCCTGCACATGGCCTTTGTCGAGGCCCGCCAGCAGCGCCATGAGTTCATCACTGTCGAGCACTTGCTGCTGGCCCTGCTGGACAATCCCAGCGCGGCCGAAGTGTTGCGCGCATGCGCTGCCAACATCGACGACTTGCGCACCGCGCTCACATCCTTCATCAAGGACAACACCCCGCAGGTGGCGGGCACCGAAGAGGTGGACACCCAGCCCACCCTGGGGTTCCAGCGCGTGATCCAGCGCGCCATCATGCACGTGCAATCCACGGGCAATGGCAAGAAGGAAGTCACCGGCGCCAATGTGCTGGTGGCAATCTACGGCGAGAAGGACTCGCACGCGGTGTATTACCTGCACCAGCAGGGCATCACCCGCCTCGACGTGGTCAACTTCATTGCCCACGGCATCCGCAAGACCGACCCGCCCGAGGCCAGCAAGCCGGCCGAAAATCCGCCGCAAAGCGAGTCCGAGGAGTCGGGCGAGGGCGCTCGCAACGAAAAGGCTTCGCCGCTCGAGCAATACACCAACAACCTCAACCAGGCCGCGCGCGACGGCAAGATCGATCCGCTCATCGGTCGCGAATACGAGGTCGAGCGCACCATTCAAATCCTGTGCCGTCGCCGCAAGAACAACCCGCTGCTGGTGGGCGAGGCCGGTGTGGGCAAGACGGCGATTGCCGAGGGACTGGCCTGGCGCATCACCCAGGGGCAGGTGCCCGAGATCCTGGCCGAGTCGGTGGTCTATTCGCTCGACATGGGCGCTTTGCTGGCTGGCACCAAATACCGCGGCGACTTTGAGCAGCGCCTCAAGGGCGTGCTCAAGGCCCTCAAGGACAAGCCGCACGCGGTGCTGTTCATTGACGAGATCCATACCCTGATCGGGGCGGGCGCGGCGTCGGGCGGCACCCTGGATGCGTCCAACCTGCTCAAGCCGGCCCTCTCGAGCGGCCAGCTCAAGTGCATTGGCGCAACCACCTTCACCGAGTACCGCGGCATCTTCGAAAAAGATGCGGCCCTCTCGCGACGCTTCCAGAAGATCGACGTGGTCGAGCCCACCGTGGCCGAAACCGTGGAAATTCTCAAGGGCCTGAAAAGCCGCTTCGAAGCCCACCACCAGGTCAAATACGCCAACGCGGCGTTGCAAGCTGCCGCCGAGCTGTCGGCCAAGTTCATCAACGACCGCCACCTGCCCGACAAGGCCATCGATGTGATCGACGAGGCCGGCGCGGCCCAGCGCATTCTGGTGGCCTCCAAGCGCAAGAAGACCATCGGCAAGAGCGATATCGAGGACATTGTGGCCAAGATCGCCCGCATCCCGCCCACCAGCGTCTCGAACGACGACCGGGGCAAGCTGCAGTCGCTTGAGCGCGATCTCAAGAGTGTGGTGTTTGGCCAGGACAAGGCCCTGGAGGTGCTCTCCTCGGCCGTCAAGATGGCGCGCTCGGGCCTGGGCAAGTCCGACAAGCCCATTGGTGCCTTCCTGTTCTCGGGCCCCACGGGTGTGGGCAAGACCGAGGCCGCCAAGCAATTGGCCTACATCATGGGCATCGAGTTGCTGCGCTTTGACATGTCCGAGTACATGGAACGCCATGCGGTCAGCCGTCTGATTGGCGCGCCCCCCGGCTATGTGGGCTTTGACCAGGGCGGCCTGCTGACCGAGGCCGTGACCAAGAAGCCTCATTGCGTGCTGCTGCTCGACGAGATCGAAAAGGCCCACCCGGACATCTTCAATGTGCTGTTGCAGGTCATGGACCATGGCACCTTGACGGACAACAACGGCCGCAAGGCGGATTTCCGCAACGTCATCATCATCATGACGACCAATGCCGGTGCCGAGACCATGAACAAGGCCACCATTGGCTTTACCAACCCGCGCCAGGCGGGCGATGAAATGGGCGACATCAAGCGCCTGTTCACGCCCGAATTCCGCAACCGCCTGGATGCCATCGTCAGCTTCAAGCCCCTGGACGAGCAGATCATCCTGCGCGTGGTGGACAAGTTCCTGCTGCAACTCGAGCAGCAGCTGGCCGAAAAGCGCGTGGAAGTCACCTTCAGCGACAAGCTGCGCCAGCACCTGGCCAAGAAGGGCTTCGATCCGCTCATGGGCGCCCGCCCGATGCAGCGCCTGATCCAGGACACCATCCGCAAGGCCCTGGCCGACGAGCTGCTGTTTGGTCGCTTGACCGACGGTGGCCGCCTGAGCGTGGACCTGGACGAGCAGGAGCAGGTCTTGCTCGATATCCAGCCCCTGCCGCGCAAGGACAGCAAGGGCTCGCGTGCCGAACCGCAAGAGGAAGCCGCCGCGGGCTGATCCTGGCCCAAGGGCCTTGTGCTTTGCCAAACCGGCCCTCAGGGCGTCCCGACGGGACGCCCTTTTTTTATCTGCTGGGTGGTCCCTGTTGCAGGTCGGGGTGGCCGGGCAAGCCGGGGGCGCTGACCCTGCCCAGCGAGCGTCGGTACCGGTGCTGACGCGGCGTAGAATCGGCGCATTGTTTTCGATTCAAAAAGGACGAGCAGCATGGCCGGCCACAGCAAATGGGCGAACATTCAGCACCGCAAGGGACGACAGGACGAGAAGCGCGGCAAGGTCTGGACCCGGGTGATCCGCGAGATCATGGTCGCGGCCCGCACCGGCGGCGGTGACCTCAACGCCAACCCCCGCCTGCGCCTGGCGGTCGACAAGGCCAAGGCCGCCAACATGCCCGCCGACACCATCAAGCGCAACATCGACAAGGCCACCGGCAATCTCGAAGGCGTGAGCTACGAGGAAATCCGCTACGAGGGCTATGGCATTGGCGGCGCGGCCATCATTGTCGACACCATGACCGACAACCGGGTGCGCACCGTCGCCGAGGTACGGCATGTGTTCAGCAAGTACGGCGGCAACATGGGCACCGAGGGCTCGGTGGCCTTTCAGTTCAAACACTGTGGCCAGCTGCTGTTTGCCCCGGGCACCTCGGAAGACCGGGTCATGGAAGTGGCCCTGGAGTCGGGGGCCGAGGACGTGATCACCGACGACGAGGGTGGCATCGAGGTGCTGACCGCCCCGGCCGATTTTGAGGCCGTGCGCAACGCCCTGGTGGCCGCAGGTCTGACGGCCGAGATGGCCGAGGTGACGATGCGCGCCGAAAATGCCATCGGCCTGGCCGGGGAAGATGCCCAGCGCATGCAGAAACTGCTCGATGCGCTGGAAGACCTGGACGATGTCCAGGAGGTCTACCACAACGCCGAACTGGCCGACTAAAAGGGCAGGTCATGAAAGTTCTGGTGGTGGGCGGCGGCGGGCGCGAGCACGCGCTGGCCTGGAAACTGGCGCAGTCGCCGCGCGTTCAAAAAGTCTATGTGGCCCCAGGCAATGGCGGCACCGCGCGCGACAAGCGCCTGGTCAACGTGCCCTACACCGGCGTGCAGGCCCTTGCCGACTGGGCCCGCGCCGAGGGCATTGACCTCACGGTGGTGGGCCCCGAAGCGCCCTTGGCGGCTGGCCTGGTGGATACCTTCCGCGCCGCCTCGCTGCGGGTCTTTGGCCCCAGCCGTGCGGCCGCGCAGCTCGAGAGTTCCAAGGCCTTCTCGAAGGCCTTCATGCAGCGCCACGGCATTCCCACCGCGGCCTTTGCCACCTTCACCGACGCCGCACAGGCCCACGCCTATGTGGACCGCATGGGCGCGCCCATTGTGATCAAGGCCGATGGCCTGGCCGCCGGCAAGGGCGTTGTGGTGGCCACCGACCTGGCGCAAGCCCATGAGGCCATTGACTTCATGCTGCTGGACAACCGCCTGGGCGTGACCCACAACGAGGGTGGCGCCCGGGTGGTGATCGAGGAGTTTTTGGCGGGCGAGGAGGCCAGCTTCATCGTGCTGTGCGATGGCCAGCATGTGCTGGCCCTGGCGACCAGCCAGGACCACAAGCGCCTGCTCGACGGCGACGAAGGCCCCAACACCGGCGGCATGGGCGCGTATTCCCCTGCGCCGGTGGTCACCGCCGCAGTCCATGCCCGCGCCATGCGCGAGGTGATCCTTCCCACGGTGCGGGGCATGGCCGCAGACGGCATCCCTTACACCGGCTTTTTGTACGCGGGCCTGATGATCAGCCCGCAGGGCCAGGTGCGCACGCTGGAATTCAATTGCCGCATGGGCGACCCCGAGACGCAGCCCATCATGATGCGCCTGAAGTCCGACCTGGCCATGGTGCTGTGGGCCGCCACCGAGGGGCAGCTTGACCAGATCGAGCTGGACTGGGATCGCCGCACCGCCCTGGGCGTGGTGATGGCCGCGGCCGGCTACCCCCTGTCGCCGCGTTCGGGCGACCCCATCACCGGACTGCCTGCCGACCAGGACGAGGTGATGGTGTTCCATGCCGGTACCCGGCCCGAAGGCGAGCGCACCCTCACCAGTGGCGGCCGCGTCCTGTGCGTGACCGCGCTGGCCGACTCGGTTCGCCAGGCGCAGCAGCGCGCCTATGCCGTGGCCGACCAGATTGTGTTTGACGGCCGCCAATTCCGTCGCGACATCGGCCACCGCGCCGTCAAGGCCCGCGATTGAGCGCCGCGCGTCACCCGGTGCAGTTCCAGGGCTCGGGCCTGGCACGTTGGATCCTGGCCCGCCTGGGCTGGCAGGTCCTTTTTGAGGGCTTGCCGGGCAAGCAGGGCGTCATCGTGGTCTATCCGCACACCAGCAATTGGGATTTCCCCATTGGGCTGTTGGCCAAATGGGCCATCGGCATCCCGGTGTTTTTCTGGGGCAAGGACTCGCTGTTTACCCTGCCCTTGCTGGGCCGCTGGATGCGTTGGGTTGGCGGTTTGCCTGTCGACCGCCGCTCGCCACAAGGCGTGGTCGAGAGCACCGCGGCGCAGTTGTTGCAAGCGCGCGCCGAGGACCGGCTGATGTGGCTGGCGCTGGCCCCGGAAGGCACCCGATCGCTCACGTCTGGTTGGCGCAGCGGCTACTACCGGCTGTGCGTGCAGACGGGCTTGCCCTTGGGCCTGGCCGATCTGGACTGGGGCCGCCGCCAGGTGCGGGTGATGGATTTTGTGCAACTGAGAGGTGACCCGGCGCTGGACTATGCGATGTTGGCGCGGCACTATGACGGTGTGCGGGGCTACCACCCCCACCAGGCTTCGCCGGTACAGCCCCTCGCGTCCCCCACACGCCCCCCCGCAGGAGACCCTTCCCATGGCCCAGGACTTTGAACTTCAGCAGGCGGGTGACTACCTGCGCGGACTGCAGCAGCGCATCACCAGCGCCATCAGCGCCCTTGACGGCCGCGCCTTTTTGACCGACGCCTGGGAAAAGGCGCCGGGCGAGCCCTTGCAAGGGCAGGGCGTGACCATGATTTTGGAAGACGGCGAGGTCTTTGAGCGGGCTGGCTGCGGCTTCTCGCATGTGCGCGGCCCGCGCCTGCCAGCATCGGCCACCCAGCACCGGCCCGAGCTTTCGGGGGCGCCTTTTGAAGCCATGGGCGTGTCGCTGGTTTTTCACCCGCGCAATCCGCATGTGCCCACGGTGCACATGAATGTGCGGACCCTGGTGGCCCAGCCTGCGGGCGGCGCGCCGGTGGCCTGGTTTGGCGGCGGCATGGACCTCACGCCTTACTACCCCCATGAAGAAGATGCGGTGCATTTCCACCGCACCTGCCGCGACACCCTGGCGCCGTTTGGTGACACCCTGTATCCGCGTTTCAAGCGCTGGTGCGACGAGTATTTCCGCTTGCACCACCGCCAGGAGCAACGCGGCATTGGCGGCGTTTTCTTTGACGATTTTGCCGAGCTGGGCATGGCCCGCAGCTTCGAGATGATGCAGGCCGTGGGCGATGCCTTGTTGCCCGCCTACCTGCCCATCGTCGAGCGTCGCCACGCGCAGCCCTGGACCGAGCAGGAGCGTGATTTCCAGCTCTACCGGCGTGGTCGTTATGTGGAGTTCAACCTGGTCTGGGACCGCGGCACGCACTTTGGCCTGCAGTCAGGTGGCCGAACCGAATCCATTTTGTTGTCGATGCCGCGCGAGGTGCGCTGGTCCTACCAGCGCCAGGACCCGCCGGGCTCGCGCGAGGCGCGCCTGGTGAGCGACTTCCTGGTCCCGCGCGACTGGGTCTGACGCCCCATGGCCGCACCCCGCATCGGTCTGCTGGGCGGCGCCTTCGACCCGCCCCACCGGGCGCATGTGGCCCTGGCCGAGAGCGCGGTGCAAGCCTTGCACCTCGATCAATTGCTGGTCCTGCCCACGGGCCAGTCCTGGCACCGCGCACGTGCGGGCAGTGCGGGCGACCATCGCCTGGCCATGGCACGCCTGGCCTTTGCCGACGTCGCCCGAACCCAGGTGCTGGATCTGGAATTGAAGCGGCAGGGCCCGAGCTACACCATCGACACGGTGCGCGACTTGCAGGCACAACGGCCGGGCCATGATTGGTTCCTGATCATGGGCGAGGACCAGTGGAAAACCTTGCCCGCCTGGCGCCAGGCGGCCGAGCTGGTCGCACTGGTTACAATTGCGGTGGCTGTGCGCGATGCGTCGGTTCCTTTGTGGACGGACGCGGCGGCGTCTGGCGACGCCCTCACCACCCCTGTGCGCCTGCCCATGCCCCGTCTGGATGTGAGTGCCACCCTGGTTCGTTCCCGGGTCGCACAGGGGCAGGCCATTGATGCGCTGGTGCCCGAGGGCGTCTGCCGCTATATTCACGAACACCACCTCTACGCCTGACCCCATGAGCGAAACCGCTGCCAAAAAAGATGTCCAACGCCTGCAACGCACCATTGTCGATGCGCTGGAGGATGTCAAAGCCATCGATATCCGTGTCTTCAACACCGAGCACCTCTCGCCCCTGTTCGAGCGCGTGATCATTGCCTCGGGTCAGTCCAACCGCCAGACCAAGGCCTTGGCCGCCAGTGTGCGCGACAAGGTGCGCGAGGCCGGCTTTGGCAAACCCCGCATCGAGGGCGAGGACAACGGCGAATGGATCATTGCCGACTGCGGTGCCGCGGTGGTGCACATCATGCAGCCCAGCATCCGCATCTACTACAGCCTTGAAGAGATCTGGGGCGACAAGCCGGTGCGCCTGAAGTCGGCGGCCCCGCTGCCCACCCGTGGCGCAGCCGGCACGTCCAGCGATGCCAAGACCGCCGCCAAACCGGCAGGCAAGACTGCAGGCACAGCGTCGGCCAAGTCCAGTGCCAAGCCAGCCGGCAAGACGGCCGCCAAGTCAGCAAGCAAGGGCTCGGCCAAACCCGCCAAAGCCGGCACCACCGCCAAGGCCCCCGCCCGCAAGGCGCCGGCCAAGACCGCTGCCAGCGGTGCCCGCACAAGCAGCGCCGCGGCCAAGGCCCCGGCCCGCAAAGCATCCGTGAATACAGCCGCCAAAACGGCCGCCAAGGCACCGGCCAAAACGGCCAAAACGGCCAAAACGGCCAGCAAGGCCCCAGCCAAGGCCCCTGCCAAGGCGGCGGCCAAGACCCCGCGCAAGACCGCACGCTAAGGCATGAAGCTGCTGATCGTGGCCGTCGGTCAGCGCATGCCCGATTGGGCGCAGACCGCATGGGACGATTACCTGCGGCGCTTCCCCCCAGATTGGCAGGTTCAGCTCAAGGCCGTGCGCACCGAGCCGCGCGGCTCGCGCACGGTGGCCACCCTGATGGCGGCCGAGCGCGAACGCATCGAGGCCGCCATTCCGCGCGACACCTTTGTCGTGGCCCTCGATGAGCGCGGCACCACGCTGACCACCATGGGGCTGTCCGAGCGCTTGACGCAGTGGCAGTCGCAGGCCTCTCAGGTGGCGCTGGTCATCGGCGGCCCGGACGGCCTGGACCCTGCCTTCAAGGCCGCTGCCAATGCCCGCATGCGCCTGTCGGACATGACCCTGCCGCACGCCATGGTGCGCGTGCTGTTGATCGAGCAACTCTACCGGGCCTGGTCGATCCAGGCCGGACACCCTTATCACCGCGAGTAAGTCCACATGTTGTACCTGGCATCCCAGAGTCCGCGCCGTCAACAACTGCTGACGCAAATCGGCGTGCGTTTTGCACTGCTCGCGCCCGACCCGGCCGAGGACGCCGAGGCGCTGGAAGCGCGGCAAGGCCGCGAATCGCCGCAACGCTATGTGCAGCGCGTGACCGAGCTCAAACTGGATGCGGCGCTGCTGCGCCTGCGTGCGCGCGGGCTGCCAGCGGGGCCGGTGCTGTGCGCCGACACCACCGTGGCCTTGGGTCGAGACATCTTGGGCAAACCCGCCGATGCAGCCGAGGCGGTCGAGATGCTGGCACGATTGGCGGGGCGCACCCACCGCGTCCTGACCGCTGTGGCCCTGCAGTCGGGCCGTCGCCGCTGGGCGGCGCTGTCGGTGTCGCAGGTTGACGTGGCGCCCCTCACGCGCGCCCAGATCCGCCAATACGTGGCCAGCGGTGAGCCCATGGGCAAGGCGGGCGCCTATGCCATCCAGGGCCTGGCCGCCATGTGGGTGGCCCGCATCCGGGGCAGCCACTCGGGCATCATGGGCCTGCCCCTGCATGAAACCGCCGAACTGCTGCGTCAGGCGGGCGTGCCCCTTGGGGAGACACTGGCATGAGCGTGCAACAGGACATCCTGATCAACTGGTCGCCGCAGGAAACGCGTGTGGCGGTGATCGAGCAGGGCGCGGTGCAAGAGATGCATGTCGAGCGAACCCTGGAGCGGGGGCTGGTGGGCAATGTCTACCTGGGCAAGGTCTCGCGGGTCTTGCCGGGCATGCAGTCGGCCTTTGTCGACATCGGACTTGAGAAAGCCGCGTTCTTGCATGTGGCCGATGTCTGGCAGCCGCACGGCGAAGGCGAGGGCGGTCGCACGGGTCAGACGACCGTGCCCATCGAAAAGCTGGTGTTTGAAGGCCAGTCGCTGATGGTGCAGGTGATCAAGGACCCCATGGGCACCAAGGGCGCCCGCCTGTCCACGCAGATCAGCATTGCCGGCCGTCACCTGGTGTTCTTGCCACAAGACGACCACATTGGCGTGTCGCAAAAAATCCCCTCGGAGCAGCGCGAGCGCCTGCGCCAGGCCCTGCAGGCCCTGGTGGGCGAGGCGGGCGGCGGGTTTATCTTGCGCACCAATGCCGAGGACTCCAGCGAAGACGAATTGCGTGAGGACATTGCCTACCTGCGCAAGACCTGGGCTCGCACCCGCGAGGCGGCGCTGCGCCTGCCGGCGCGCTCGCTGCTGCACCAGGACCTGACCCTGCTGCAGCGGGTGCTGCGCGACCTGGTCAGCGATGCCACGCAAAGCATTCGCATCGACTCGCGCGAGCAGTTTCAATCGCTGTTTGCCTTTGGCCGAGAGTTCATGCCCAAGGCCGCTGCCCGCCTTCAGCACTACAAGGGCGAGCGACCGATCTTTGATTTGTACGCCGTGGACGAGGAGATCGCCCGCGCGCTGGCGCGCCGCGTCGACCTCAAATCGGGGGGCTACCTGATCATCGACCAGACCGAGGCCCTGACCACGGTGGACGTCAACACCGGTGGTTTTGTTGGCGCACGCAGCTTTGAAGAGACCATTTTCAAGACCAATCTGGAGGCGGCGCAGGCCATTGCGCGCCAGATGCGGCTGCGCAACCTGGGCGGCATCATCATCGTGGACTTCATCGACATGGCCCGCGCCGATCACCAGGAGCAGGTGCTGGCCGAGCTGCGCAAGCAGATGGCGCGCGATCGCGTCAAGACCATGGCCGGTGGTTTCTCGGCCCTGGGCTTGCTCGAGATGACGCGCAAACGCACGCGTGAATCGCTGGCCCGCATGCTGTGCGAACCATGCCCGGCCTGCCTGGGCAAGGGCATTGTCAAAACCCCACGCACCGTGGCCTACGACATCCTGCGCGAAATCCTGCGCGAGGCGCGCCAGTTCAATCCACGCGAATTTCGCATCCTGGCTCCAGCGGCCGTCATCGAGATGTTGCTCGATGAGGAAAGCCAGCACCTGGCGGGTTTGTCGGACTTCATTGGCAAACCCATCTCCTTGCAGGCCGAGCCCAGCATGGGGCCCGAGCAGTTTGATGTGGTGCTGATGTGATGAGGCAACCCAGTACCCAGGCCTGCGTATTCACAGCTTGTTGCAAACACCGCCCAGCGCCAAACTTGTGCTTGGTGGACCTGCTCAAAATGGTCTCTTCGTGGGTGTAGGATGTCGGCTGTTCACATTGGTGCACAAATCCATTCCATGAAGCTCCACGAATTCTCCCGACGTCGCCTGCTGGGTTGCGCCATGGGCCTGGCGCCCATGACCTCCGCCTTGGCCCAGTTCCGCCTCGAGGTGGTGGGGGTGGGGATGGTGCAACTGCCCATTGCCGTGCTCCCCTTCAAAGGCGAAACCGCGGTTCACCCCATTTCGGGCATTGTGCAAGCCGATCTGCTTCGCTCAGGACAGTTTGGCAGCATCGAGTCCAGTGGCGTTCAGATGGACGAAACCACCCGTCTGGATGCCTCTTTGTGGCGCCAACGGGGCGCCGATGCCTTGCTGTCGGGCAGCCTGACCGAGCTGGCCGATGGCCGTTTCGAGTTGCGCGCTCGGCTCTGGGATGTGGTGCGCGCACAGGAGCGCGGCCAGTTCCGCGACACCGTGCGCCCGGGTGATCTGCGCTGGTCCGCGCACCGCCTGGCCGACTGGGTCTATGAGCAACTCACCGGCACGCCAGGGGCGTTTGCCTCGCGCATCAGCTATATCACCAAATCATCGGGACGCTTTCACCTGTGGGTGGCCGATGCCGATGGCGAGGGCGCACTCAATGCCCTGACCAGCCCCGAACCCCTGATCTCGCCGAGCTGGTCGCCCGATGGCACCCGCCTGGCCTATGTGTCCTTCGAAACCCGCAAGCCCGTGGTGTATGTGCACGAACTGGCCACGGGCAAACGCCAGGCCGTGGCCAATTTTCGGGGCTCCAACAGTGCGCCCACCTGGTCGCCCGATGGGCGCTACTTGGTCGCCACCCTCAGCCGCGACGGGGGCTCGCAGCTCTTTCGCATCGAACTGGCCACCGGACAGCTGTTGCGCCTGACCCAAAGCACCGCCATCGACACCGAACCGGCTTATTCGCCCGACGGCCAGCAGCTGTACTTTGTCAGCGACCGCGGCGGCTCGCCACAGGTCTACCGCATGAACGCGACGGGTGGAGCCGCCGAACGCATCACCTTCTCGGGCAGCTACAACATCTCGCCCAGCCCCAGCCCGGATGGGCGCTCGCTCGCATACATCACACGTCAAGGCGGCGAGTTCAAGCTCATGCTGCTGTCACTCGAATCTGGACAGGTCACGGCCTTGACCCAGTCGCGGGCGGACGAGCGCCCTTCGTTTGCGCCCAACAGCCGGGCCATCGTGTACGCCACCATCGATCAAGGCCGCGAAGCGCTGATGACGGTATCGGTCGATGGCAAGGTCCGCACCCGGTTGGCGGGGCGAGCTGGCGACATCCGGCAACCGGCCTGGGGGCCGGTGCGCCGTTGACCCTCATTCATTACAAGGAGAATCATCATGATCAAACACTGGAGTCTTTCCCTCGTGCTGGTGGCTGCGCTGGCGGGCTGCGCCTCGGGCGTGAAACTCGACAATGTGCCGGTGGAGGACAAGAACGCCACGGCCGCGTCCGCAGCCGATGCCGCTTCGGCGGCCAACGCCAACGCCAATGCCAGCACTTCCGCGGTTAACCCCAATGCCTCGCAGGCCCAGGGGTCCCGCTCCGCGGTGGCGCCGGTGACGGCCCAAGCCACGCCCAAGGGCATCGGCCCGGTCGGTGTGCCGCATGTGGTGTACTTTGATTACGACAGCTTTGTGGTGCGGGCCGATGCACGGCCCATCATTGAAAACCACGCCCGATTTTTGCAAAGCAATCGCCAGCGCAAGCTGATGCTCGAAGGCCACACCGACGAGCGCGGTGGTCGCGAATACAACCTGGCCCTGGGTCAAAAGCGTGCTGAAGCCGTGCGCAAGGCGCTCAATCAGCTGGGGGTGGACGACCAGCAAATTGAGGCCATCAGCTATGGCAAGGAAAAACCGGCGGCTGAAGGCAGCGACGAGTCCGCTTGGGCCAAGAACCGCCGCGTGGAGCTGCGTTACTGATGCGCGCCCTTGACCTCTTCCCTCGTCAGCCCTTGCGCGTCCTGGTCTTGTCGCTGTCGGCGCTGGGGCTGTCGGCGCACGCCGCGCTGTTTTCGGACGATGAGGCGCGACGCGCCATTTTGGACCTGCGCGAGCGGGTTCAGCAGTTGCAAAACAACCTGCAAAATCAGCTCCAGATCCAGCTGCCCAATCAGCTGCAAGCGCAGGAACAGCGCCAGACCGAGCGTCTTCAGGAGGAGGGGGCGTCCCTGCGTCGCTTGATTCTGGACCTGCAGACGCAAATCGATTTGCTGCGCAACGAACAATCGCAGCTGCGCGGTCAAAACGAGCAGTTGCAGCGAGACCTGGCCCTGATGCAGCGCGCCGCCGCGGACCTGCAAAAAACCCAGCGTGATTTGCTGGCCCAGCAATCCGAGACCCGCACGGCCGTGGACGAACGGTTGCGCCGTTTTGAGCCGGTGAAGGTGCAGGTGGACGGGCAAGAGTTCATGGCCGAGCCAGCCGAACGGCGCGATTTCGAGGCCGCCCTGTCCGTGTTGCGGCAGGCCGATTATGTGCAGGCACAAAACCTCTTTGCGCAGTTCATCACCCGCTACCCGCAAAGCGGCTACCTGCCCTCGGCCCTGTTTTGGCACGGAAATGCCGCGTATGTGAACAAGGCCTGGCGTGAGGCGGGCAACAGCTTGCGTCAGATGCTGCAAAGCGCGCCCACCCATGCGCGCGCGCCAGACGCGATGCTCGCCCTGTCCAATGTGCAAATCGAGCTCAAGGACACCAAAGCTGCGCGCAGCACCTTGCAGGAGTTGATCAAGGTCCATCCGCAATCGGAAGCGGCGCAAGTGGCCCGCGAACGCCTGCCCAAACTGCGTTGAGCATGGACGCATCTGCTCTGGCCGCCCTGACCACGGGCCTGCTGGCCCTGTCGGCGGGGCTTGGCTTGCTGCTGGGGGCGGTCATTGCCAATTCGCGCTTTTGCACCATGGGGGCCATGAGCGACTGGGTCTTGATGGGGGACACCCAGCGCTTTCGGCAGTGGCTGCTGGCCCTGCTGACCGCCACCCTGGGCACCGGCACCCTGGCCACCCTGGGCCTGATCGACCCCACCCAAAGCATTTACCAGATCGGGCCCTGGCCCTGGCTGTCGATCACCCTGGGGGGGCTGCTGATGGGCGTGGGCATGGTCCTCGCGTCGGGCTGCCCCACGCAGATGTTGGTGCGCCTGGGCAGCGGCAACCTCAAGGCCCTGCTGGTCTTGCTGGTGCTGGCCGTGACCGCCCTGGCCAGCCTGCGCGGGCTGCCGGCGGTGTGGCGCGTCCAGGGCCTTGACACCGTGCAATGGGCGAGCGCGCCCCCGGCCTTGCTGGGGTCCTGGCTGAGCCAGGATGCCGGCTTGTCGGCCCCGCTGGGGCAGGCGCTGGCCAGCGTCTTGCTGATCCTGGCCCTGGGACTGGTGATTGTCTGGTTGCAGCGCCGTGCGCGCTTGGCCGGCGAGATGCCTGGCCTGCGCTGGATCTGGGGCGGAATGGCCATTGGCGGCTTGCTGGTGGGCATGTGGGTCATCAGTGGGGTTTGGGGCTTTGTGCCCGAACACCCCGAGACCCTGGAGGCCACGTTTTTGGCCACTGCCAGCCGCCGCATGGAGGGCCTGAGCTTTGTGGCACCGACGGCCTATTGGCTCGATGCCTGGCTGTATTTCAGCGACGGCACCAAGCGCCTGACCCTGGGCATGGCCGTGGCCGCCGCGGTGCCGCTGGGCGCTGCGCTGGTGGCTTGGCGCCAAGGGCTGTGGCGGCTGCAAGGCTTTGCCGACACGGCCGACGTGCTGCGCCATCTGGCGGGCGGCGTCTTGATGGGCTTTGGCGGTGTGTTGGCCATGGGCTGCACCTTTGGCCAAGGCCTGAGCGGGGCCTCGCTGGTGAGCCTGCCCAGCCTCTGGGCCGGCTTGATGATCTTTTTGGGAGCGGCCGCCACGGTGCAGTTTCAGTGGTGGTGGCTCTCGCGGCAGGAGGCCTGATGGCGTTGACCCACGACAGCGCCGATCTGGCGCGCCGCTTTGGCGGCCTTGACCGCCTGTATGGGGTGGCCCCGGCGCAGGCCATTGCGCAAGCCCATGTGGTGGTGGTGGGCATCGGCGGCGTCGGCTCCTGGACCGCCGAAGCGCTGGCGCGCAGTGGGGTGTCGCACCTGACCCTCATCGACATGGACCACATTGCCGAGTCCAACATCAACCGCCAGGTCCATGCCCTGACCGACACCCTGGGCATGGCCAAAGGCCAGGCCATGCAGGCGCGCATTGCCCAGATCCACCCGGGCTGCCAGGTCAACTGGATCGATGACTTTGTCACCCCCGAGAATGTGCAGAGTCTGTTGCCAGCATCGATCGATGCCGTGGTCGATGCGTGCGACGATGTGCCGGCCAAGCTGGCCCTGATGCGCTGGGCGCGCACGCAGCGCGTGCCGCATGTTTGCGTGGGCGCGGCCGGCGGCAAACGCCAACCGCAACGGGTCGAGGTGGCCGACCTGGCCCTGGTCACGCACGATCCCTTGCTGGCCAAGCTGCGCTACCGGCTGCGGCGCGAGGATGGGGCGCCACGCGATGGGCGCCCCCTTCAGGTCGCTTGCGTGTTCAGCCGCGAAGCGGTGGCACCACCCGATCCGTCCTGTGCCCTGGGCAACGATGGCAGCCTCAATTGCCACGGCTATGGATCGAGCGTCACCGTGACCGCCACCTTTGGCTTGTGTGCCGCGGCGCATGCCATCGAGGAAGTTGTGCGTCGCTCGAAAAAAGCATGAAAACCACGCTATAATTTGAGTCTTCGCAAGGCCTTGCGGCAGTGCGAAACCGTGTGGGACGTTAGCTCAGTTGGTAGAGCAGCGGACTTTTAATCCGTTGGTCGCAGGTTCGAATCCTGCACGTCCTACCACCGAATTCTTGCATTCGGGTTCTTAGCTCAGTTGGTAGAGCAGCGGACTCTTAATCCGTAGGTCGTAGGTTCGAATCCTACAGGACCCACCAGAACAAAACGCCATGCCCTGCATGGCGTTTTTTTTGGTCTCCGGCCACATCTGGCCGGCCCCCCAAGCGCATCACACCCCTCAAGCCCCTTGCGCTTGCAGGTCCTGCAGTTGCTGCGAGCATTCCATCCAGCGCAACTCCAGCGACTCGATCTCGCCCTCGAGCACCTTCAGGCGTCGTCCGTCCTCGGCGCGCTGCTCGGGGCTGCCGTCGCCCACCATGCGGGCGTACAAGGCCTCGCGCTCGGTCTCGTGCGCGGCCAGGGTGGCCTCGATCTGGGCCACTTCCTTTTTCAGCGGCCGCAGCTGCGCCGCCAGGGCCTGGCGCTGCTGGGCCTGCTGGCGCCGCTGCTCGGCACCGCTGGGGGCATCACTTGCGCTGCGCCCGCCCGCCAAGGCCTGGGCGGCCGCTTCGCGCAAGCGCCGGGCCTGCTCCAGCAGGTGCTGCTGGTAGTCCTCCAGGTCGCCGTCAAAAGGTTTGACGCGGCCATCGCTCACCAGCCAGAACTCGTCGCACACGCTGCGCAGCAAGGCGCGGTCATGGCTGACGAGCAGCACCGTGCCCTCGAATTCGTTCAAGGCCACAGACAAGGCCTCGCGGGTGTTCAGGTCCAGGTGGTTGGTCGGCTCGTCCAGCAGCAGCAGGTTGGGGCGCTGCCACACGATCATGGCCAGGGCCAGGCGCGCCTTCTCGCCGCCGCTCATGGTGCCCACCGTTTGCATCACCATATCGCCCGAGAACTGGAAACTGCCCAGGTGGGTGCGCAGGTTCTGCTCGCGGCCCGCTTCGGACTGGTCCTGGCCCAGCTGGCGCGCCAAGCGCACCATGTGCTGCAGCGGTGTCTCATCGGCGCGCAGCACGTCCAGCTCTTGCTGGGCGTAATAGCCCACCGACAAGCCCTTGCCCTCGGTCATCTGGCCCGCCAGCAGCGGCAACTGGCCGGTGATGGTCTTGACCAGGGTGGACTTGCCCTGGCCGTTGGCGCCCAGAATGCCAATGCGCTGACCCGCCAGCACGGTGCGGTCCACCTGGTCCAGGATCGTGCGCTCCTGCCCATCGCTGCGGTAACCCAGGCGGGCGCCCGACAGGCTCAACATGGGGTTGGGCAGGCTGACCGGGGCCCGAAACTCGAAGCTGAAATCGGCGGCGGTCAGCACCGGTGCAATGAGCGCCATGCGCTCGAGGGCCTTGACCCGGCTTTGCGCCTGGCGGGCCTTGGTGGCCTTGGCCTTGAAGCGGTCGATAAAGGATTGCAGGTGGGCAATGCGGTCTTGTTGGCGACTGTAAGCCGCTTGCTGCAGCGCCATCTGTTGGGCGCGCAGGGTCTCGAAGGCGCTGTAATTGCCACCCCAGCGGGTCAGCAGTCCATCCTCGATGTGCAAGGTCACGCGGGTCACCGCGTCCAGAAATTCGCGGTCGTGGCTGATCACCACCAGCGTGCCGGCGTAGCGCTGCAACCAGGCCTCCAGCCAGACCAGGGCGTCGAGGTCCAGGTGGTTGGTCGGCTCGTCCAGCAGCAGCAGATCGGACGGACACATGAGGGCGCGGGCCAGTTGCAGGCGCATGCGCCAGCCGCCCGAAAAACTGTTCACGGGCTGTTGCAGCTGGGCCACCGAAAAGCCCAAGCCCAGGATCAGGGCTTGCGCGCGCGGCAGTGCATCGTGCCAGCCCGCGTCTTGCAGGTCGGCATGGGCCTGCGCCAGCGCCAGGCCATCGCCCGCCGCCTCGGCCTGCGCCAGGCGGGCTTGCAAGTCCAAAATGCGGGTGTCACCGGCCAGCACAAAGCGGTCGGCCGGTTCATCGGTCTCGGGCAACTCCTGCGCCACCTGGGCCATGCGCCATTGCGCGGGCATCGAGAAATCGCCACCGTCTTCGTGCAAATGGCCGCTCAGCAGGCCAAACAGGCTGGACTTGCCAGCGCCGTTGCGCCCCACCAAACCGATTTTCTCGCCTGGGTGCAGGGTCACCGAGGCCTGGCGCAGCACCTCTTTGACGCCGCGTCGCAGCGTCACATCGCGCAGCACGATCATGGGGCCACCTGCGTCGGGCCAAAGGCGGCCAGCAAGGCCTCGCGGGTGATTAGTAGCACCTGGTCGTCGCCGGCGCTGGTTTCCATGCCCACCACCGACAGCTGGGCAAAGGCGTGCTGGAAGTGTTCGATCTCGTTGCCGATCTCCAGCACCAGCACCCCGTGCGGCTGCAGCACCGACGAGGCCTGCTGCAGCAGCTCGCGCACAAAGTCCATGCCGTCCTGGCCCCCGGCCAGGGCCAGCTCGGGCTCGGCGCGAAATTCGGCCGGCAGCGCCGCCATGCGGGCCGCGCTCACATACGGCGGATTGCACAGGATCAGGTCGAAGGGGCCGCGCAGGCCTTGCAAGCCGTTGCCGCAATGCAGCAGCAAACGCTCGCCCAGGCCATGGCGCGCGCGGTTGCGCTCGGCCACGGCCAGCGCATCGGGGCTGATGTCGGCCCCCGTCACCTGGGCCTGCGGCCAGGCCAGGGCGGCCAGCACCGCCAGGCTGCCGTTGCCGGTGCACAGATCCAGCACCTGGGCGGGGTCCTCGCCCAGCCAGGCGTCGATCTGGCCTTCGGCCAGCACCTCGGCAATGAGGCTGCGCGGGATGATGCTGCGCGGATCGATGTCAAAAGGCACGCCTTGCAGCCAGGCCTCGCCAGTGAGGTAGGCCGCAGGCAGGCGCTGCGCAATGCGCGACTCGATCAGGGCCTGCACCGAGGCAATGCCGGCGGGGTCGAGGTTGCCGGCATGGGCATCGAGGTCGGTATCCAGGGGCAGGCCCAGGCGCCAGAGCACCAGCCAGGCGGCCTCATCCCAGGCATTGAGGGTGCCCTGGCCAAACGCAACCCCGGCCGCCTGCAAGCGTTCGGCCGCTTGCGTCACGAGTTCGGTCAGGGTCATGGTTGCTGGCGCAGGTGCTGCTCAAGTTGTTGCAAGCTGCGGTGGTAGATGCCCATCAGCGGCGGCAGATCGGCCAGGGCGATGCGCTCGTTGACCGCGTGGATGGTGCCGTTGGGCGGACCACATTCGACGACCTCGGGGCAGATCTGGGCAATGAAGCGCCCGTCGCTGGTGCCACCGGTGGTCGAGAGCTCGGTGCGCAGCCCCGTCTCTTGCTCGATGGCGCGTTGCACCGCGGTCACCAGCGGGCCCGGGCGGGTCAGAAAGGGCAGGCCACCGATCGTCCAGTCCAATTGGTAGCGCAGGCCGTGGCGCTGCAGCACCGCCTCCAGCCGCTGCTGCAGCGACTCGGGGCTGGACTCGGTGCAAAAGCGGAAATTGAAGTCCACCACGCACTCGCTCGGGATGATGTTGCTCGCGCCGGTGCCCGCATGGATGTTGCTGACCTGCCAGCTGGTGGGCGGAAAGAATTCGTTGCCCTCGTCCCAGCGGATGCCCACCAGCTCGGCCAGCGCCGGGGCCAGTCGGTGGATGGGGTTATCGCCCAGGTGGGGGTAGGCGATGTGGCACTGCACCCCCTGCACCCGCAGGCGGCCGCTCATGGTGCCGCGGCGCCCGTTCTTGATCATGTCGCCCATGCGCTCGACCGAAGTCGGCTCGCCCACGATACAAAAATCCGGGGCCTCGCCACGCGCTTTCAGGCGCTCGCAGACCACCACGGTGCCGTCGCGGGCAGGGCCTTCTTCGTCGCTGGTCAACAAAAAGGCCAGGCCCAGCTCGGGGTCGGACGTCTCGGCCAGAAAAGCGTGTACCGCTGCCACCATGGCGGCCAGGGAGGCCTTCATGTCGCTGCTGCCGCGGCCGTACAGATGGCCGTCGCGCACGGTGGGCGTGAAGGGGTCGCTGTCCCACCGATCCAGTGGGCCAGTGGGCACCACGTCGGTGTGACCCGCAAAGGCCAGGACGCGGCCGCTGCGGCCGGCCCGGCGGGCCCAGAGGTTGCGCACGCGAAACTCGGGCGGCCCCGACTCGATGAGTTCGCACACAAAGCCCAGGGGTTGCAGGTGCTCGACCAAGAGGTCCAGGCAGCCGGCGTCTTCGGGCGTGACCGAGGGGCGCGCGATCAGGGCTTCGAGCAGGCGGGTGGTGGCGGACAGGTTCATGCTCAGGCCTCCTGGTGCTGGCGCACAAAGTCGACGATGCGGTGGGCCGCCTCCAGGCATTCCGCCGTTTCGGCCACCAGGGCCAGGCGCACGCGCCCGCGACCGGGGTTGTGGCCATTGACCTCGCGGGCCAGGTAGCTGCCGGGCAGCACCGTGACATGGGCCTGGGCGTACAGGGCCTGGGCAAAGGCCACGTCGTCGCCCGCCCATTTGGCCGGGACCCCGGCCCACAGGTAAAACGAGGCGTCGGGCAGGGCCACATCCAGCACCTGCGCCAACACCGGGGTGACCTGCGCAAACTTGGTGCGGTACTGCTGGCGGTTGTCCTGCACATGCGCCTCGTCGCCCCAAGCCGCCACCGAGGCGGCCTGCACAATGGGGCTCATGGCGCTGCCATGGTAGGTGCGGTAGAGCAAAAAATCCTTGAGCAAGGCCGCATCGCCGGCCACAAAGCCACTGCGCAGGCCCGGCACATTGCTGCGCTTGGACAGGCTGGTCAGGGCGATCAGGCGGCGCCGGTCACGTCCCAGCTCGGCCGCGGCCTGCAGGCCGCCCAGCGGCGGGGTGTCGCGGAAGTAAATCTCGCTGTAGCACTCGTCCGAGGCGATGACAAAGCCGTGCCGGTCGGACAGCTCAAACAGCTTGGCCCACTCGGACAGCGGCATCACCGCGCCGGTGGGGTTGCCGGGCGAACACACATACACCAGCTGGGTGCGGGCCCAGACGTCTTCGGGCACCTGGTCCCAGTCGCAGGCAAAGTTGCGCGCCGGGTCGCTGGGCACAAAATGCGGCTGCGCGCCGGCCAGGTAGGCCGCACCTTCATAGATTTGATAAAAGGGGTTGGGACAGACCACCGTGGCGCCCTCACGCGTGGGGTCCACCACCGTCTGCGCCAGGGCAAACAAGGCCTCGCGTGTGCCATTGACGGGCAGGACCTCGGACATGGGGTCGAGCGTCAGGCCGTAGCGGCGCTCGAGCCAGCCGGCGCAGGCCTTGCGCAGGGCCGGCTCGCCCCCAGTGGCGGGGTAGGTCGAGAGGCCGCCCGGAATGGCCTGCGCCAGGGTCTCGTTGATGAAGGCCGGCGTGGCATGGCGCGGCTCGCCAATGCCCAGGCTGATGTGGCGCAGGTGCGGCGCCGGCGTGACGGCGGCAAAGAGCTGGCGCAGCCGCTCGAAGGGGTAGGGCTGCAGCTTCTTCAGAAGAGGGTTCATCCCCCGATTATCGGGCCTTCGGCTGGGGTAACATCGCGTTTTCATCCGCATTTCCCGCCCAGCCCCGCCGTGCGCCTCAATTCCATCAAGCTCTCGGGCTTCAAGTCCTTTGCCGAGCCCACCAACTTCATGCTGCCCGGGCAGCTGGTGGGCGTGGTGGGGCCCAATGGCTGCGGCAAGTCCAACATCATGGACGCGGTGCGCTGGGTGCTTGGCGAGTCCAAGGCCTCCGAGCTGCGCGGCGAGTCGATGCAGGACGTGATCTTCAACGGCACCACCAGCCGCAAACCGGCCAGCCGCTCCAGCGTCGAGCTGGTGTTTGACAACAGCGATCACCGGGCCGGCGGCCCCTGGGGCCAGTTCACCGAGATCGCGGTCAAGCGCGTGCTCACCCGCGACGGCAACAGCAGCTACTTCATCAACAACCAGCCGGTGCGCCGCCGCGATGTGCAGGACGTGTTCCTGGGCACGGGCCTGGGCCCGCGCGCCTATGCCATCATTGGCCAAGGCACCATCAGCCGCATCATCGAGTCGCGCCCCGAAGAACTGCGCCTGTTTCTGGAAGAGGCGGCCGGGGTCTCGAAATACAAGGAACGCCGGCGCGAGACCGAGCACCGACTGTCGGACACGCGCGAAAACCTGACCCGCGTTGACGACATCCTGCGCGAGCTCAACACCCAGCTCGAGAAGCTCGAGAAGCAGGCCGAGGTGGCCCAGCGCTACCACCAGCTGCAGGCCGCCGCCACCTTGCGCCAGCACCAGCTGTGGTATCTCAAGCGCCGCGAGGCCCTGGCCGATCAGCAGCGGGTCAAGGCCGACTTTGACCAGGCCACCAACGCCCTCGAAGAACGCATCGCCCAGCTGCGCCATGTTGAAGCCGACCTCGAGACCATCCGGCAGGCGCACTACGACGCGGGCGACCAGGTCAACCAGGCCCAAGGCCTGCTCTACGAGGCCAGCGCCGAAGTGGGCCGCCTGGAAGCCGAAATCCGCTATGTGGTCGAGGGCCGCCAGCGCGCCGAGCAGCGCATCGCCCAGTTGCGCGAACAGGTGGGCAGCTGGCAGGGCCGGCGCGAGGACGCGCAAGCCGAGCTGGACGACATTGCCGAACGCCTGGCGCAGGCACAAGAACAAGCCGCAATGCTCGACGAGCAGGTCGAGCACCAGTCCACCAGCCTGCCCGATCTGGAAGACGCCCTGCGCAGCGCCCAACAGCAGGCCGACGCGCAGCGCAGCCAGGTCGTGCAGGTGCAGCAACAAATTGGCGTGCTGGCCGCCGAGCAGCGCAGCATCGACGAGCAAAGCCGCCAGCTGAACCAGCGCCGCGAGCGCTTGCTGGCCGACCGCAATGCCCTGGCCGCCCCCGATGAAGCCCAGGTCCAAGCCCTGCGCGAGCAATGGGAAGCGCTGCAGGCCCAGGCCCAGCAAAGCCAGGAGCGCCTGCAGCTGTTGCAGCAAGAGGTGCCCGAGCTGGACCAGGCGCGGCGCGAACAGCAAGAGCGCGTGAACCAGGAGGCCGCCCGCCTGGCCGACCTGACCGCCCGCCTGCAGGCCTTGCGTGCCCTGCAAGAAAAGGTGCAGACCGACGGCAAGCTCCAGCCCTGGCTGGCGCGCCACGGCATGGAGGGCTTGCAAGGGCTGTGGCAACGCATCCACATCGACAAGGGCTGGGAAGTGGCCCTCGAGTCGGTGCTGCGCGAGCGCATGGCCGCCTTGCAGGTCTCGCGCCTGGACATGCTGCGGGCGCTGGCCGACGACGCCCCAGCCACCAAGGTGAGTTTTTTCACACCGCCCCAGGCCGCCCGTGCGCAGCCGCGCAGTGGCTGGCCCGCCGGTGCCGAACCCCTGGCCGCCCGCCTGCGCATTCCTGACGCGGGCTTGCTGGGCCTGTTGTCAGACTGGTTGCATGGGGTGATGACCGCCCCCGATCTGGCGCAAGCCCTGGCCTGGCGCGACCAGCTCCAGCCCGCCGAATGCCTGGTGACGCCGCAAGGCCATGTGGTGGGCAGCCACAGCCTGAGCCTGTACGCCGCCGATTCCGAGCAGGCAGGCTTGTTGGCCCGCGCCCAAGAGATCGAGCATCTGGACAAGCAGCTGCGCGCGCAAAGCCTGCTGGCCGAGCAGGCCCGTGCCGACCTGGTGCGCGCCGAGGCCGCCTACAGCCAAGCGGCGCAGGCCCTTTCGCAAGTGCGTGAGCAGGCCCAGCAGGCGCAGCAACAGGCCCATGAGCGCCAGGTGGCGTGGATGCGCCAGGAGCAGCTGGCCGCGCAGACGCGCGAGCGCAGCGCCCAAATCGGCAGCGACCTGGCCGAGGTCGACGCCCAGCTCGATGAGTTGCAAGAGCGCCGTGTGGCGGCTGAGGCGCGTTTTGAAGACCTCGACCTGCAGCTGGCCGACACGCGGGAGCGCCATGCCCAGCTCGATGAGCGGGTGATCGAGGCCGAACGCCGCCTGGCACAGGCCCGTGAGCAACAGCGCAGCCTGGAGCGGCAAGCACAAGAGGCAGGCTTTTCCCAACGCGCCCTGGTGGCGCGGCAGGCCGAGTTGCAGCGCATGTTGCAGACCGCCGCCGAACAGAACCAGGCCCTGGCCGACGAGGAGCGCCGGGCCCACGACGAGCTGGCCCGGCTGACCGATGCCAGCGCGCAGGCGGGTCTGCAGCAAGCCCTGGCCCTGAAGTCCGACCGGGAGCAGGCCCTGGGCGCGCGCCGCAGCGCCTACGACGACCTGACCGCCAAGCTGCGCGCGAGCGACGAGCTGCGCCTGCGCGTCGAGCGCGAGCTCGAACCCATGCGCCAGCGCCTGACCGAGTTGCAGCTCAAGGAGCAGGCCAGCCGCCTGGGCGTGGAGCAATACACGCAGTGGCTGGACGACGCCAAGGCCGATCTGACGGCGCTGGAGGAGGGCATTCAAGCGCAGCAGGTGCGCCTGCACGGCCTGCAGTCCGAGATCGACCGCCTCAACCGCGAAATCCAGGCCCTGGGTGCCGTCAACCTGGCGGCCCTCGATGAGCTGGGCAGCGCGCGCGAGCGCAAGACCTTTCTGGACGCGCAGCAGGCCGACCTGCTGGACGCCATGAACACCCTGGAAGACGCCATCCGCAAGATCGACGGCGAAACCCGCGAGCTGCTGGGCGAGACCTTCCAGACCGTCAACCAGCACTTTGGCCAGATGTTCCCGCAGCTCTTTGGCGGCGGCCAGGCCCGGCTGGTGATGACCGGCGAGGAGATCCTCGACAGCGGGGTGCAGGTGATGGCCCAGCCGCCGGGCAAGAAAAACCAGACCATCCACCTGCTCTCGGGCGGCGAGAAGGCCCTGACCGCCATTGCCCTGGTCTTTGCCATCTTCCAGCTCAACCCGGCCCCGTTCTGCCTGCTCGACGAGGTCGACGCGCCGCTGGACGATGCCAACACCGAGCGCTATGCGCGACTGGTCACGAGCATGAGCCGCAACACGCAGTTCCTGTTCATCAGCCACAACAAAATTGCCATGGAAATGGCCGAGCAATTGATCGGCGTGACCATGCAGGAGCAGGGTGTTTCGCGTATCGTGGCGGTCGACATGGAGTCGGCTGTTTCGATGGCCGACCTCTGATGCCCAACCCACGAAAGCCCACATGGACTGGACCGACCTGACGAGTTCGCTGCAATTGGACCTGTTGATCGCCGGCTTGCTCCTGCTGATGGCGGTGCTGGCCTACAACCTCTGGTCCTCGCGCCGCAGCCGCCCTCGACAGCCCGAACCTTCGCGTGCGGATCCGGCCGCGCCTGCTGCGGCCGGTGACGGCGACGCTGCCCGCATCGAGCCGACCCTAGACGATCCTTTTGCCCATTTGCCCACCCCCGAGCGCAAGCCCGCACTTGATGCCTTGATCGATGTGATGGCCACGGTGGACGTGGACCAGTGGGTATCGGGCGAAGCGGCCTTGGCGGCCCTGCCGTCCACACGACGCATTGGCACCAAACCTTTTCTGGTCGAAGGCCGCCGCGAAGACAACGGCGTCTGGGAAAGCGTGACCCCTGGCCAGCGCTACACCGCCTTCCAGGCCGGCATCCAGTTGGCCAACCGCATGGGCCCGCTCAACGAGATCGAGTATTCGGAGTTTGCGGTCAAAACCCAGGCGTTTGCCGAAGCCGTTGGTGGCAGCGCCTCCTTGGGCGAGATGCTGCAAGAGGTCGCGCGCGGCCGCGAACTTGACCAATTTGCCAGCGCCCACGATGCCCAACTGGGCTTTACCTTGTGCGCGCGCACCATCGCCTGGAGCCCGGGCTATGTGCAGCAAAACGCCGCGCGCATCGGCTTTGTGGCGGGCGTGGTGCCGGGCCGCATGGTGCTGCCCTCGGCCACCCCGGGCATGCCGCCTGTGCTGTCCCTGACCTTTGACACCGCCGCGGCCCTCTCCGATGACCCGGACCAGGCCGCCATCCGCGAGGTGACCATCAGCCTGGACGTGCCCCAGGTGCCCCGCGAGGAGGCACCGTTTGCCCGACTTCGCGAGGCCGCGGCCTGGCTGGCCGAGCACATGGACGGTGTCATCACCGATGGCAGCGGCCAGGTGCTGGGCGATGCCGTGATGTCGCAGATCGAGCTGGATCTGCAGCAACTCTACGATGCCCTGGACCAACGTGAACTGTCGGCCGGCTCGCCGCAGGCACGACGACTGTTTTCCTGACCGTGGACCTTTTCGACGATCCCTCGCCACCGCCGGTCGATGTGGCCGAGCAGGTGCGCCAGTTGCGTGCGCAATTGCACCAGTGGGCCCATGCCTACTACACCCTGGATGACCCGCTGGTCCCCGACGCCGAGTACGACCGCCAGTTCCGTGCCTTGCAGGCCCTGGAAGCGGCGCACCCCGAACTGCGCAGCCCCGACTCGCCCACGCAACGGGTGGGGGGCGCGGTGCTCGATGCCTTTGCCCCGGTGCGCCATGCCGTGCCCATGCTCAGCATCCGCACCGAAACCGACACCGGCCCCAGTGGTGCGCAAGCCTTCGATGCCCGCATTCGCCGCGAGCTCAAACTGGGCGAACAGGACCCGCCGGTGGCCTATGTGGCCGAGCTTAAGTTTGACGGCCTGGCCATGAGCCTGCGCTACGAAGGCGGCGTGCTGGTGCAAGCCGCCACCCGCGGCGACGGCGAGACCGGCGAGGATGTGACCGCCAATGTGCGCACCATCGGCCAGGTGCCGCTGCGCCTGCCCAGCGGCGTGCCCGAGGTGCTGGAGGTGCGAGGCGAGGTCTACATCCGCCGCGACGATTTCGAGGCCCTGAACGAGCGCCAGCGTGCGCGGATTGCGGCCGGCGCCAAACAGGAAAAAACCTTCGTCAACCCGCGCAACGCGGCGGCGGGGGCGGTGCGCCAGCTGGACTCGACCATTGCCGCCGACCGGCCGCTGAGCTTTTTTGCCTATGGGGTGGGCGAGGTGAGCCCGTCCCCAGACGGCCTGCCGCACTGGACCACCCACCATGCGCTGCTCATGCGCTTGCGCGACTGGGGCTTTCCAGTTGCCGAGCAGACCCAGCAAGTGCAGGGTGCCGAGGGCCTGGTGGCCTACCACCAGGCCATGGCCGCTGCGCGTGATGCCTTGCCCTTTGACATCGACGGCGTGGTCTACAAGGTCGACGACCTGGCCCTGCAGCAACAGCTGGGCTTTGTCACGCGCGAGCCGCGCTGGGCCGTGGCGCACAAATACCCTGCCCAAGAAGAAATGACCACGGTCTTGGCCATCGATGTGCAGGTGGGCCGCACCGGCAAGCTGACCCCGGTGGCCAAGCTGGCGCCGGTGTTTGTGGGCGGTGTGACGGTGACCAACGCCACCTTGCACAACGAGGACGAGGCACAGCGCAAGGACGTGCGCGTGGGCGACACCGTGATCGTGCGCCGCGCCGGCGATGTGATTCCCGAGGTGGTGGCGGTGGTGGGCGAGCGCCGCCTGCAGGACGCCCAGCTCTTTCGCATGCCGCGCCACTGCCCGGTCTGCGGCAGCGATGCCGAGCGCGAGGAGGGCGAGGCCGATTGGCGCTGCAGCGGCGGTCTGTTCTGCCCGGCGCAACGCAAGCAGGCGCTGCTGCATTTTGCAGGCCGCCGCGCCATGGACATCGAGGGCCTGGGCGACAAGCTGGTCGATCAACTGGTGGATGCGCAGATGGTTCGCACCCTGCCCGACCTGTACCGCCTGCAACTGCCCCAATTGGCCGAGATGGACCGCATGGGCGAGAAGTCGGCGCAAAACCTGCTGGAGGCGCTGGACCGGTCGCGTCAGACCACCTTGCCCCGCTTTCTGTTTGGCCTGGGCATCCGCCATGTGGGCGAGGCCACGGCCAAGGAATTGGCCCGTCATTTTGGCCAGTTGCAGGCCATCATGGACGCATCAGAGGACGCGCTGCTGCAGGTGGCCGACATCGGCCCGGTGGTGGCACACAGCCTGCACACCTTTTTTGCGCAGCCGCACCACCGCGAGGTGGTGCAGCAGTTGCGCGAGGCCGGGGTGCAATGGGCCGAAGGCGAGGCCCTGGCCCCCACCGAGATGCCGCTTGCCGGCTGCACCGTGGTGCTGACGGGCACCTTGTCCAGCATGGGGCGCGACGAGGCCAAAGATCGGCTGGAGGCACTGGGCGCCAAGGTCGCCGGCTCGGTCAGCAAAAAAACCCATTATGTGGTGGCCGGCGCCGATGCGGGCAGCAAGCTCGAGAAAGCGCAGGCCCTTGGCGTGCCGGTCCTGGATGAAGCCGGCCTGGCTCAACTTCTGAATGGAATCCAACCATGACCGCACGCCGCATTTTGCGCATGGGTGAACCCGTCCTGGCCCGAGTGGCCGATCCGGTCACGGCTTTCAACACGCCCGAGCTGCATGCCCTGGTGCAGGACCTGCGCGACAGCATGGCCGCGGCCAAAGGGGCGGGCATCGCCGCACCGCAAATCGGCGTGTCGCTGCAGGTGGTGATCTTTGGCAGCGACCAGCCCAATCCCCGCTACCCCGACCGCCCCCTGGTGCCGCCCACCGTGCTGATCAACCCGGTCATCACCCCGCTGGGCGACGAGGAAGAGGTCGATTGGGAGGGCTGTCTGTCGGTGCCAGGCTTGCGCGGCCAGGTGCCGCGCTGGCGCCGCATCCGCTACACCGGTGTGGACGAAATGGGCCAGCCCATCGACCGGACCGTCGAGGGCTTCCACGCCCGCGTGGTGCAGCACGAGTGCGACCACCTGATCGGGCGCCTGTATCCCTCGCGCATTCGCGACATGCAGCAGTTTGGCTATACCGACATCCTGTTCCCCCAGATCGCCGCGGCAGAGGACGATTGAGCGCGGCGGCTTGTCCACGCGGCCTGTGGTCAGACCTGTGGACAAAGTGCTGAACAAGCCCGCCAGACCGCATGGATGCTGGCCTTCCACGCATTGCCTGTTTTTTAAGCAGTCCTGAGCCGCTTTGACCCGGCGCACGGCCGTCAGGCTATGATGCCGGCACAACAGCAACGGGAGGATGACCATGCACATGGTCCAACACCAGCGGTCCGGCCAGCAGGCGGGCCGCTGTCGTCATGCCTGGGTGGGCCGGGGGCTTGCATCATGAAACAAGCCCGAAGCCAAACCGCAGAACTGGTGGCCGCCGTCCGCGCCGGTCATACCCGCCACGATGGTGGCCTCATCTTTTCAGATCCGATCGCCGAGTCCTTGTTGGGCTTTCCGTGGACCACCGTGGTGCGCCATCGCTGGCTCTACCGCTGGGTGTCGCGGGTGCTGCTGGGCAAGGTGCGGGCGAGCCACTGGCAGATCTTGTGGCGCGCCCGACGTGCGGAGGAACAGATCGAACGGGCCTGGCGCTCTGGCGTGCGGCAATACCTGGTGCTGGGCGCGGGTCTGGACAGCTTTGCATGGCGACAGGCCCAGACCTTGCCAGGCCTGCGGGTGTTTGAGGTGGATCACCCCCTGACCCAGGCCTTCAAGCGCGATCGCATTCTGGCGGCGGGTCTGTCCATGCCCGAGGCCTTGCGCCTGGTCCCACTGGACCTGGAACATGACCCCCTGCACCGCCTGGCCGAGCGCTGCGACTGGCACCCCCGTCAACGCGGCATCGTTGCCTGGATGGGGACCACTTACTACTTGCAGCCCGACACCATTGCGCGCACCCTCTCGGACCTGCGCGACGTGATGGCTCCCGGCAGCCAGTTGTTGCTGGACCATGGGCTTGACGACGCCAGCATCGACGCGCCAACACAGGTGGTGTACGCGCGGCTGCGCGATTTTGTGGCCCAGCGGGGCGAGCCGATGATGAGCCGATTCTCGGATGCTGACATGACGGCCATGGCCGAGCAGGCGGGCTGGCAGGTCGCGCAGCGCTGGTCGATGCGCGACGAGCCGCCCGGCATCTGGCCCGAGGAGGCCTTGCCACTGCGCGACTACTCGCGCCTGGTGCTGCTCACCTTGCCCGATTGAGCGCCGTCAGAGGCGGGCCAGGCGCTGCAAGGCCAGTTGCAGCGTCTCGTCCTTTTTGGCAAAGCAAAAGCGCACAACCTGCTGGTCAAAGCCGTTGCCGTAAAACGCCGACAAGGGGATGGCGGCCACCCCGATCTCGGTGGTGAGCCATTGGCAGAATCGGGCCTCGCCCAGGTCTTTCTCGGGCACGGCCAGGCCCGAGATGTCCACGCACTGGAAGTAGGTGCCCTCGCCGGGCAACAAACGAAGGCGTGTGTTGGCCAGGCCCGCACGGAACAGGTCGCGCTTGCGTTGATAGAAAGCCGGCAGGTCCAGATAAGGGCGTGGATCCGCCATGTAGCGCGCCAGCGCGTGCTGCATGGGCGTGTTGACGGTGAACACATTGAACTGGTGCACCTTGCGGAACTCGGCCGTGAGCGAGGCGGGCGCGGCCACGGTGCCGACTTTCCAACCGGTCACGTGGTAGGTCTTGCCAAAGCTCGACACCACAAAGGAGCGTGCCGCCAGGCCGTCAAAGCGCGCCACGCTGTGGTGTTCAAGCGGTGCGTACACCATGTGCTCGTACACCTCGTCGCTGATCACCAGCACATTGGTGGGGGCCAGGATCTCCTCGAGCCGGCGCATCTCGTCCTCGCGCCAGACCATGCCGCTTGGGTTGTGCGGGGTGTTGATCAGAATGGCACGGGTGCGCGGGCTGATGGCCGCCGCAATCTTGTCAAAGTCGGGACGGAAGGTGCCGGGCGTGAGCGGCACCCGAACCACCACACCGCCTGCCAACTCGATATTGGGCACATAGCTGTCGTAGCAGGGCTCGAGCACGATCACCTCGTCGCCCGGATGCACGATCGCCAGAATCGCCGTCAGGATGGCCTGCGTGGCGCCGGCGGTGACGGTGATCTCACTGACCGGGTCGTAGTGGCGGCCATACAGCTGCGCGATCTTGGCCGACACCGCCTCGCGCAGCGGGGCCACCCCGGTCATGGGGGGGTACTGATTGAGCCCTTCGGCCATGGCATTTGCCACATGTTGCGTCAGGGCCGGGTCGCAATCAAAGTCCGGAAAGCCCTGCCCCAGGTTGACGGCCTTGTGCTCGGCTGCCAGGGCCGACATCACGGTGAAGATGGTGGTGCCCATGTTCGGGAACTTGCTGGGCAGGCTTGGGGTGTGCGCGATGGTCATGGAAGGGTTCATGGGTTTACATGTCGATGTCGTCGCCGTGGCCGGCCAAGGCCCGCGCGATCAGGCTGGCGGGCAAGCGATCGCTCAGCAACTCGGCGAACTGCAGCACATAGTGGCGCAGATAGGCGCCGCGCTTGAAAGCCACACGGGCGGTGTTGCGGCCAAGCAAGGGACCGAGCGGGCGCACCTGCAAATCGGTCATCGCATCTTGCGGGCTGTCCTTGACGGCCATTTCCGCCACGATGCCCAGGCCCATGCCCAGGCGGACATAGGTCTTGATCACATCCGAATCAATGGCCTCGAGCACGATGCGCGGCTGCAGCTTGCGCGCCGCAAAGGCCTGGTCGATGCGCGAGCGGCCGGTGAACGAGGGGTGGTAGGTGATCAGGTCGAATGGGGCGATGTCGTCGAGCGTGATGCGCGGCAAGGTCGCCAGAGGGTGCTGGCTGGGCATGACCAGCACGTGCTGCCATTCGTAGCAGGGCAGGGTGACCAGCTCAGATACCTCGGCCAAGGATTCGGTGGCGATGCCAATGTCTGCCGTTTCCTCGATGAGCATGCGCGCCACCTGGTCGGGTGCGCCTTGGTGCATGCTGATGTGCACTTGCGGAAATTTCTCGCGCAGGCGGGCCACCGGTTGCGGCAGCACGTAGCGCGCCTGGGTGTGGGTGGTGGCAATCGAGAGCGTGCCGCTGTCCTGCTGGCTGTAGTGCGCGCCGATCTTGCGCAGATTGGCCACCTCGCGCAGGATCACCTCGATGCTGGCCAGCACCTGCTCGCCCGGCTCGGTCAGGCGCTTGAGGCGCTTGCCATGGCGGGCAAAGATGTCGATGCCCAGCTCGTCCTCCAGCTCCAGGATGGCCTTGGAGACGCCGGGCTGCGAGGTGTGCAGGGCGCGCGCCGCCTCGGTCAGGTTCAGGTTGCGGCGCACCGCCTCCTGAACAAATCGAAACTGGTGCAGGTTCATACGCAATCGGGAATAAAAAACCCGATCATTATGCCCAACAAGCGCTAGCCGTGCAGGCCGGCCGCCACTTCGGCCAACACCGCCAAGACCAGCGGATGTTCGCCCACGGCCGGGGCGAGCGTCAGCGCCACCTCTGGGAATTGGGCCCGCAACTGCTCGACCAGCGGGGGCAAGTCCTCGCGCGCATGACGACCCACCCCCAGGAACATGGGCACGATGCGAATGCGTTGCGCCCCCTGGGCCACCAACTGCGTCACCGCTTGGGGCAAATCTGGTTCGGTCAATTCAAGAAAGGCGCAGCAAACCTTCAGGCCGGGCTGCTGGCCCTGCATCTGGCGCGCGACCGCGTCAATCGGCCCGCGCCAAAGGGGGTCCCGGGAGCCGTGCGCAAACAGCACCACCGCATCCGCGCTTGTCATTGTCGCCATACCAACCACCAGAAAGTGCCCAGGGCCACCAGGCTGTAAATGAACGCTGGCGCCGCCGATGTGATCAGCGGCTGCCAGTTCTGCAAATTCCCAATGAACCCAAACAGGTTGTTGAGCATGTAATAACTGATGCCGGCCATCACGCCCACAAACACATGGCCCGCAATCTGGCCACTGCGGTAATGCAGGTAGGCAAAGGGCAGGGCCAAGGTGATCATCACCAGGCACGACAGCGGGTAGAACACCTTGCGCCAGAACTCGATGCGGTAGCGCTGCGCGTTCTGGTTGTTCAGCTCAAGATGGCGCATGTAGCCAAACAGGTCCAGGGTGCGCATGCGCTGGGGCTGCAGCAGCGAGGCGCTGACCATGTCCTCGGTGATCTCGGTCGGCCAGGACAGGCGGTCACTGCGCGCGGCGTCAATGCGCTGCGCACCGTCTCGATCCGACTGAATGATTTTTTGCTGAACCCCTTCGAGCTGCCAGGCATCATTGGCAAAGCGGCCGCTCTGGGCTTGCGTCCAGGCCTTCATTTGGCCTTGCTGGTTGAACTCGTAAATCCGCACATCCCGCATGCGGCCATCGCCATCGAGCGCACGCACATTGACCGCAAAGTGACGTGCATCCTGTCGCTCTTTGAGCCAGGCCCCGGTGGAGCCGGTGGTGAACTCACCACGAAACACCAGGCGCACGCGCTGGATCTCGCGCTCTGCCAAGGGGCTGATGTAGTCGCCCACCACAAAGGTCAGTAGCACAAAAACCAGGCCGGTCTGCAAGAGCTGCCAGAGGGCTCGGCCCGGCCCCAGTCCGCCCGAGCGCAGCACCACAAACTCGGACGACTGGGCCATGCGCGCCATCACAAAAATGGTGCCAATCAGCACCGTGATGGGCAGCACATCGTAGAGGTATCCCGGCATCTTCAGCGCCAGCACCCAGGCCGCGCGCTCGAGCGTGTAGCCGCGCTCGGCGTGCAAGCCCACCAAGCGCATCTCCTCGACCATATCAAAGAACAGGAACAGGCCCAGAAAGCCCAGCGTCACAAACGCGGTGGCGCGGTAGACCTCGGCCTGGACCAGCTTGCGGACGGTTTTCATGTCGCTCTCCGCAAGCGCCAGCGCAACACCCCTGGCCACAGCGAGACTGCGCGCTCACGCCGCCACAGCCAAAGGGCCAGGACCAGGGCAATGCTGCCATGCAACATCACCATGAACGCGGCCCAGTGAACGCCGCCCGAGGCAATCCAGCGCAAGCCAATATTGAGGAAGTTGAAATAGACGATAAAGCTCAGCAGGGCCATCATCAGGTGCTGGCTGCGTCCGCGGCGTGGGTTGACCGTGGCCAGGGCCAAGGCCACAAAGCACAGGTTGATGCCGCTGAGGACCTGGCCCAATCGCCAGCACAGCTCGGACAGGTTCACCAAGGTGGGCTGCCGCAGCAAAGCCCAGGAGTCGAGTTCGCGCGTGCCGGTGTAGGCCGAGGCATCGGCAGCGACGCCATCGATGCGCCAGTGGTATTGGTCGAACTCGGTCAGTCGCACCTCGCCGGTTTTCTCGTTGCGCAGCCACTGCTGGCCACTCTCCAGGCGCAGCATTTTCTCGTTGCCTTGCCATTCAATGCGGCCCTCACGCGCGGTGGTGACCGCTTCGCTGTCCCGCTCGCGCACAGCGATGAAGACATTGCGTCCGAGTTGCTCGTCGGGCGAATCCTTGTCGATAAAAAACACCCGGGTGCCGCCCGCCGATTCCTGGAATTGACCGGGGGCCACGCGCTCAATGTCGTTGCGTTGTTCAAAGCGGACCTTGAGCTCGGCCACTTGCTGGTTGCTCCAGGGCCAGGCCACCAGCGAGAGGGCGGCAATGGTCAGCCACACCGGCCAGGCAAAACGAATCAGGGGACGCAGAAACTGGGCCATGCCACGCCCGGCACTGAACCAGATCACCATTTCGCTGTCGCGATACCAACGCGAGACGGTGCTGACGACGGTGATGAACAGGCACAGGCTGAGCACCGTCGAGAGTTGACCGAGCACCGTCAGGCCCATGATCTGCAGCACCTCGGAGGGGTTGACGGTGCCCCGGCTGGCCTGACCCAATGTTCGGATCAGCACAATGGTCATGACGATGGTCAGCAAAACGACCACCGTGGCGGTGAAATTGCGCGCCAACTCTCTGCGCAGGGAAGAATCGAATAACATTGGTGGCAACCGAAAGCCGCATTATGAACTTCGAAATCCTCAAGCGTTCGCACACCCGTCTTTCCCAGGACAAACTCGATGCCCTGGTCGTGCTTTGGCCCGATCAACTCGGCGACGAGGACCAACAGGCTCCCCTGGCTGCGCTCGCCCAACAGGCCCGCGCCCATGGCGATTTTCCAGACCGTGTCGGCAGCGTGCTCACCCTGTACGCACAGCCGGGTTTCAAAGCCCGCGCCGTGGTGCTGGTGGCTGTGGGCAAGGGACAGGGGCGCGACGCCCGCCGTGCCATGCAGGCGGCCATGCAAGCCCTCTCGGCCATGGATCCCAAGCAGCTGGGCGTGCACCTGGCGGGCGATGTGTCGGCCTCGGTGATCGAGCCGGTGGTGATGGCTGTGGCCGACGCCAGCTACCGCTACACCCACACCGTCAGCGATGCCAAGCCGCGCCAGCTGCGCAGCGTGTCCCTGTCGATGGCGCAGCCGCAAGCCGCGCACAAAGCGGCGCTGGCCCAGGCCCAGGCCCTGGTGCAGGGGGTGGGCTTTGCGCGCGAATGGGCCAACCGCCCTGCCAACCATGCCACGCCTTCGCACCTGGCCGATGCGGCGCGTTCTCTGGCCAAAATGCCGGGCGTGCAATGCAAGGTGCTGGGGCCTGCCGAGGTCAAAAAGCTGGGCATGGGCTCGTTCATGGCCGTGGCCCAGGGCTCGCAGGAGCCGCTGCGCTTTATCGAATTGCGCTACCAAGGCGGCAAGGCCCGCCAGGCGCCGGTGGTGCTGGTGGGCAAGGGCATCACCTTTGACACCGGCGGCATCTCGCTCAAGCCCGCGCCCGAGATGGACGAGATGAAGTACGACATGAGCGGTGCCGCCAGCGTGCTGGGCGTCTTCCGCGCCCTGGCCGAGCTCAAACCCGCCATCAACGTGGTCGGCCTGATTCCGGCCACCGAGAACATGCCCGGCGGCCGTGCCATCAAGCCGGGGGATGTGGTCACCAGCATGAGCGGGCAGACCATCGAAATCCTCAACACCGACGCCGAAGGCCGTCTGGTCCTGTGCGATGCGCTCACCTACGCCGAACGCTTCAAGCCCGCTGCCGTGATCGACATTGCCACCTTGACCGGGGCCTGCATGATCGCCCTGGGCGGGGTGCATTCGGGCTTGTTTGCCAGCGACGATGCCTTGGCGCAAGGCCTGCTGCAAGCCGGTACCGACAGCGGCGACACCTGCTGGCGCATGCCGCTGGACGACGATTACGCCGAAGGCCTCAAGACCCGCTATGCCGATGTGGCCAATGTGGGCGGCCGACCGGCCGGTGCGGTCACCGCGGCCAAGTTCCTGCAGCGCTTTGCCAAGGCCTACCCCTGGGCGCACCTGGACATTGCCGGCACCGCCTGGAAGGGCGGCGCAGCCAAAGGCGCCACCGGCCGCCCAGTGCCGCTGCTGATGCACTACCTGCTGGCCCAGGCCAAGGCCAGCCGTTGAAGGCTTGCGCATGAGCGCCACGCGCGTCGAATTTCACTTCAACGTGCCCGACCGCGTGGCCTACGCCTGCCGCCTGCTGCGCAAGGCGAGCCGGCAGCAACTGGCCGTGGGGGTGTGGGCCGACGACGCGGTGCTGCGCGCGCTCTCGCCACAGCTCTGGACCCTCTCGCCCCAAGACTTCTTGCCGCACTGCCTGCTGCCCGCCGGCGAGGCCATGCAGGCCTTGAGTCCCATCTGGTTGAGCACCGATCTCGATCGCCTGCAGAGCCGCCCGGTGTTGCTCAATTTGTCCGATCAATGGGTGGCCGATGCGGCACGCTGGCCGCGCCTGGTGGAACTGGTGCCGGCCGATGACGATGGGGCCCGGCAGGCCGCGCGCCAGCGCTGGCGGCGTTATGCGGGCGAGGGCCACACCGTGGTGCCCCATGATGTGGCGGCCACACCAACCGGGTAAACCCGAATTCACGCCCTTTTGACGTCATTTTTATGCGCACCGTCATTCGGGAGAATGTATTTTTCGGGTATCGTTACAGCTTGCTTGTCTTCAGGCAAACCCATTTCCAACCATTTTTCATGGAGTTTTTCGGATGAACACCAATGTGTCGATGGGCAAACTGACCCTCGTGGCTGTGGCCGCCTCTGCCGTCCTGCTGGCCGCCTGCGGCAAGAAGGAAGCGAACGTCGTCAAGATCGGCCACGTCGGCCCGGTCAGCGGCGCGATCGCCCACCTTGGTAAGGACAATGAAAACGGCGCCCGCATGGCCATTGAAGAACTCAATGCCGCCGGTTTCAAGATCGGTGACAAGGCCGTGAAGTTCGAACTGCTGGCCGAAGACGATGCCGCCGATCCCAAGCAGGGCACGGCTGCCGCGCAAAAGCTGGTCGACGCCAAGGTCAACGGTGTGATCGGTCACCTGAACTCGGGCACCACCATCCCCGCCTCGCAGATCTACAACCAGGCCGGCATCCCCCAGATCTCGCCCTCGGCCACCAACCCCAAGTACACCCGTCAGGGCTTCAACACCGCCTTCCGCGTGGTGGCCGATGACGTGCACCTGGGTGGCACGCTGGGCAAGTACGCCGTCGAGACCCTCAAGGCCAAGAACATTGCCGTGATCGACGACCGCACCGCCTACGGCCAGGGCGTCGCCGAAGAATTCAAGAAGGCGGCCGAAGCCGCTGGCGCCACCATCGTGGGCCACGAATTCACCAACGACAAGGCCTCTGACTTCAACGCCATCCTGACCACCATCAAGGCCAAGAAGCCCGAAGTGGTGTTCTTCGGCGGCATGGACGCCGTGGCCGGCCCGATGCTGCGCCAGATGAAGGCCCTGGGCATCAACGCCAAGTTCATGGGCGGCGACGGTATCTGCTCGGAAGGCCTGGCCAAGCTGGCTGGCGATGCGCTCAAGGACGATCTGGTCTACTGCGCCGAAGCCGGTGGCGTCGAAGGCGAGCAGAAGGTCGGCATGGAGAAGTTCAAGGCTGACTTCAAGGCCAAGTACAACGCCGATGTGCAGGTGTACGCCCCCTACGTCTACGACGCGGTGAAGGTCATGGCCGCGGCCATGCAGGCCGCTGGCTCGGCCGATCCGGCCAAGTACCTGCCCGAGCTCAAGAAGATCAACTACAAGGGTGTGACCGGCAACATCTCGTTTGACGAGAAGGGTGACATCAAGAACGGCGCCCTGACGCTGTACACCTTCCGTGGCGGCAAGCGTGCCGACCTGGCGGTGATCCGCTGATCCTTGGCTTGGTCCAAGACAAACGGCCCTTCGGGGCCGTTTGTTGTTTCTGGGCACGACAAGGCGCGGGCGCGCCGGGCAAGGGCCTCAAGGCCGGGGCGGCAGCACCCAGGTCTGGCCGTGACGCAGCACCCGAAAGTCCAGCCCGGTGCCGTCCTGTGCCAGCGCCTTGGCCAGGTCCTGGGGGGGCTGGTCGAGCGACTCGTCGCTCAGGCCCTCGAATGTGCCCCAATGAATGCCCAGCGCCGCGCGCGCGCGCACCTCTTTCATCACCTGCACCGCTTCGGATGGATCGAGGTGGGCGGCCTTCATGAACCAGCGGGGCGCATAGGCCCCAATCGCAATGGCGGCCAGGTCCAGCTCGCCCAGCCGTTTGCCAATGTCCTGGGTGTCGCGCGAGTAGCCCAGATCGCCCGAGAACCAGAAACGAAAACGTGGGTGCAGCACGGCCCAGCTGCCCCACAGGGTCTGGAAGCGGTCCCAGGGGGTGCGCGCACTCCAGTGCTGCACCGCCAGCAACTCCAGCCGAATCGGCGCGGTGCGGCCGGGCAGGCTGATGTCCTGGTCCCAATCCAGGGCGAACACATTTTGCTTGGGCCCCGACAAGTGAACCCCTTGCAGGTGCTCGGCCATCCAGTGCTGCACCCCCAGCGGCACGTACAGGCGCAGGGCAGGGTGGCGCTGAAGCAGCGTTTGCAGGGTCTGCTGGTCCAGATGGTCAAAGTGGTTGTGCGAAATCAGCACCGCGTCAATCCGGGGCAGATCGGCCATCGCGATGCCCGGCGGCTGGTGCCGCTTGGGACCGGCAAACGAGACCGGCGACGCCCGCTCGCCCCAGTGCGGGTCGGTCAGCAGGTTCACGCCGTCAATCTGCAACAAGAGCGTGGCATGGCCCACCCAGGTCACACGCGGGGGGCCATCGCTTTGCGCAATGAGCGGCAGATCGGGGGCCACGCCCACAATCGGCGCAGCTGGGGGCTTGGGCAGGCCGTCGCGCCAGCGCTCCCATTGCCAGCGCAGCAAGCCGGGCTTGTCGGTGTCGCTGCTGTAGCGGTTGACGAAGCCGTCGGGGCGATGGTGGGGCTTGGACGGGTCGTGATCGGGGTTGCGGCGGTCGAGCAAGCCCGAGCAGGCGGCCAAGCCCATCACCGACAGGCACAAGACGGCCAGCTGGGTGCGTGGCCACAAATGACGAGGTCTCATGGGAGCGGCAATGTAGCACCGCGTCCGCATGAGACCCAAGCCCGCTGAACTTCAGGGGCAATGAAGCGCCAGCCTCAGTCGTTGAGCACGATCCCGCGCGATTTGCCCACCGCCTTCATCTTCTCGATCTCGGAGCGGATCTGGTTGGCGAACTCGTCGGGGGGCGAGGACTTGACGGTGAAATTGGCGCGTTCCACACGCTCGATCACGTCGGCTTGCGCCATCGAGGAGCGCAAGGCCTGGGTCAGGCGCGAGGCCACCTCGGGCGGCATGCCCGCAGGGCCGATAAAGCCGACCCAGCCACCGGCCAGATAGCCCGGCAAACCGGCCTCGGCGGTGGTTGGCAATTGCGGCATCAGCGGGGTCCGCTTGGCGCCAGCGTAAGCCAAGACATTCAGCCGTCCAGCGTCCACATGCCCCTTGACCAGCGACACATTGGTCAGCAAGAGCTGGATGTGGCCGCCAACCAGGTCCTGCACGCTGGCCGCCTCGCCGCGGTAGGGCGCGTGGACAAACTGCGTGCGCGTCATGTCCTGGAAAATTTCCATCCACAAATGGGTGCTGGTGCCCATGCCCGAGCTGCCATAGCTCAGCTTGCCGGGGTTCTTGCGGCCGTAGTCGATCAGGTCCTGCAGGTTGCGCAGGCCGAGCGAGGGGTGCGCAACGATCACATAGCTGGCCTCAAAGCCCAGGGTGAGCAAGGTGAAGTCGCGCACCGGGTCGTAGGTGCTGCGGGGGTCCAGGCTGGGAATGTTCACCCCGGCGGCCGAGACCATGACCCCGATGGTGTGCCCATCCGGATTGGCGCGGCGAATCAGCTCGGTGCCCACCCGGGTACCGCCGCCAGGGCGCGCGTCCACCAGCATGGGCTGGCCCAGCAAGGTCGCGGCCTTCTCGCAAATGGCGCGCACGGCGCCGTCCACCGCGCCTCCGGCGGCAAACGGCTCGATCACCGTGATGGGGCGGCTGGGAAAGCCCTGGGCCAGGCTTGGCCAGGCGGGAAGGGTGGCCATGGCCCCCAAGAGATGTCGGCGTGAAAAGCGCATCAAAGTCTCCTTGTTTATCGTCCACCGTAAAAACCGTACTTCCGACGCTCGGCCAACTGGGGGTTGAGCAAGGGAAATTCATGAACCTGGTCGACCCAGGTGTAATCGGCATAGCCCAGCCGAGCCAGGGGCTGGATGCGGGCGATGTCGAGCTTGCCATCGGGGCCGATCACCGCATCGTCAATGTGCACGCCCACGACGCGGCCAATGACCAGCCAGTGGTCAGAGGCGGGCGTGATGCCGGGCAGCTTGAGCACCTGCTGCACGCGGCACTCCAGCGCCACCGGGGCCTGGGCCACCCGGGGTGTCTGGATGCACACCGAGGGGGCCGTGCTCAGGCCACAGGCCTCGAGCTCGCTGGTGTCGGCATCGGTGATTTGCGAGGAGGCGTTGACCGCGTCCACATGGGCGCGGGTGGCCATGTTGTAGACAAACTCGCCGTTGCGTTCGGCCAGCTCCACACTGTCCTTGCGCCGAAAGTCTGGTGGGTGCACGCTGCCCGAGAAGCCCACATAGCCCGGGTCAAAACCGAGCAGGGCAAACTGCGAGTAAGGGGCCAGATTGACCCGTCCATCGGCCTTGAGCGTGCTGATCCAGCCAATGGGGCGCGGCACCAGACAGGACTTGAACGGGTTGAAGGGCAGGCCGTGTGGGCCGTCGTCGGGGTTCCAGAACATCGCGGTCCTTGAAGGGGTGGGGCTATAGGCGCCCGTCGGGGCGCCGCTGGCTCAGCGGGCCAGGGCGCGGGCCAGAAAGCCCTCGACCACCGCGTGGTACTCGTCGGCGCGCTCGCCCCAGCCGTAGTGCGCCACGCCCTTCATCTCGTGGAACTCGCCCTTGGGCATCATGCCCGCCATGGTTTGCATGACCGAGGACGGGCAAGTGGTGTCGAGCTCGCCCGCAATGCACAGCACCGGCATCTGAAGCCGCGCCGGGATATCGCCTTCAAGGTAGCCGGCAATGGCGCCGATGGCCTTTTGAAACGCCTCACCGCGCATCATGCGGATGTTGTAGAGGGCATGGTCGAGCGCCGCACTGTTGGCGCCGGGGCCCATCATGGTGCGCAGCAGATCGGGCGCGTACTCGGCAATCGAGCGGCCCTGGGTGAGCGGCGCCACCCGGGTCTTCAAAAAATTGGCCTGCCACTCGGGACCGGAATGGTTGAAGGTGTGGGCGGTGGCCGACAGGACCAGCGCCTGCAACAAGTCCGGCCGCAGGTCCGCCACTTTCTGCGCCACCATGCCCCCCATGCTGTGGCCCAGCAGCACATTGCGCGCGCTGCCCGTGGCCTCGATCAGGCGGATGGTCAACTCGGCCATGCTGCCCATGCTCAGGGTTTCGGGGATTTCCGAGATGCCATAGCCCGGCGCGTCCGAGGCCACCACCCGGTAGCCGGCGCGTACAAAGCGATCGATGGTGAAGCGGAAATATTCCTTGGAGCCGTAGGCCCCGTGCAACATGAAGAGGGTGGTGTCAGATTCGCCACTGACCATGTAGTCGGGCAAGCGATAGGGGCGCATGGTGTCTCCTTGTTGGATTTTTTCAAATGATGGCGCAAATCGTTGCTCTTGGCAACGACCTGGGTCCGATTGACACATCGGATCGGGCGCAGTATATTGAAAAAACGTTGCCCAAGGCAACGAAATTTTTTTCGCCATCTTTCCGACCAGGAGTGACCCATGCTCGAGATCCACAACGAGGTCAAACTCACCATCTCGCCCAGCAACGACAACCCGTTTTTGCATGGACCGTTTGCCTCGAACTCGAAGGAGTACACCGCCGACACCGACAGCCTGAAGGTGATTGGCGAGATTCCCAAGGATCTGTGGGGCATGTTTGTGCGCAACCACCACAACCAGATCCACGAGCCGCTGGGCAACTACCACCCCTTTGATGGCGACGGCATGCTGCACGCTATGCGCTTTGAAAACGGTCGGGCCGAATACCGCAACCGCTTTGTGCGCACCACCGGCTTTTACGCCGAACAGGCCGCGGGCCGCTCGCTGTGGCCGGGCCTGCTGAGCCCCGATCTGGCGGAGCGCCGGGGCTGGGGGGCCATGGGCGCCATGAAGGACAACGCCGGCACCGACGTCAAATGCCACGCGGGCATGCTGATCGCCAGCATGTCGCAGGGCAGCGAGCCCTGGCGCCTGGATCCGTTCACCCTTGAGACCCTGGGGGCCGACAAGAACTGGGCGCGCAAAGTGCCCGACGGGGTGGCCTCGCACTACAAGATCGATCCCTTTACCGGCGAGATGATGTTCTTCAACTACCCCGAGCATCCGCCGTACATGCATTACGGCGTGATCGACCGGCACAACCAGCTGGTGCATTACACCGAGGTGGAACTGCCGGGCTCGCGCTGGCCGCACGATCTGGGCATCACGCCCAACTACAGCGTCTTGCACGACCTGCCCCTGTACTTCGACCCCGACGGCCTGCGCCAGGGCCAGCACAAGCTGGTGTTCAACCGCGAACAGCCCGCACGCTTTGGCATCATCCCGCGCCGCGGCACCAATGCGCAGGTGCGCTGGTTCGAGGCCACGCCCTGCTACGTCTTGCACATCACCAACTGCTTTGAAGACGGTGACGAGGTCGTGATGGACGGCTGCATCATGCCCGACTACAAGACCGTGCCGGTCAATGCCAGCACCAACCTGTATGAGCGCATCCGCGCCAATCTCGACAAGCACAACAACCCCACGCTGATGCACCGCTGGCGCTTTAACCTGCGCACCGGCAGGACCACCGAGCAGCGCATCGACGACGAGATCACCGAGTTCCCGATGTGCAGCAACGACTATGTGGGCCGGCCCTACCGCTACAGCTACAACGTGCTGTACAAAAAAGGCGACTGGCTGTTCTCGGGCCTCAAACGCTACGACATGCTCAGCGGCCAGACCGCGCGCTACGAGTACGGTGAGGGCCGTTATGGCAGCGAGCCGCAGGTGGCCCGTGCGGTGGGCGCGCGCGCCGAGGACGACGGCTACGTCATCACCATGATTGCCGACATGAACACCAACAGCTCGGAGATCATGGTCTTGCGCGCCGACGACATTGCCGCCGGGCCGGTGGCCCGCATCATGCTGCCCGAGCGCATGGGCATTGGCACGCACGGCTGCTGGGTCGAGGGGGACCGCCTGCACGGCGAGAACCGGGTGCCGGTGCTCAACTGATCGGCAATGGCAGAATCGGGGCATGCCAGCTGTCAGCCCCGATCACACCATCTTGCTGCGCCTGGGCCGTGCCTACCACGCGGCCACCCAGGCCTTTGAAGTCGCCACCGGCGTCAGCGCCGCGCGTTGGCGTTTGCTGTACCTGATCGCCTGCCACCCCGGCATTGGCCAGCGACAGCTGGTGCGCCTGGTGCAGGTGGACCCGGGCTCCATCACCCGGCAGCTGAGTCATCTCGAGACCGAGGCCCTGATCGAGCGCCGCAGCGATGCGGACGACGCGCGGGTGCTGCGCCTGCACCTGACGCGGCGCGGCCGCCAGCTGGTGCAGCGCGTGATGCGCATCCGCAGCGATTTTCTGTCCGATATGGTGGCGGGGGTGACGGCCGATGAACTGGCCACCACCCTGGCCGTCCTGGATCGCGTGGCGCAAAACATGGGCGACAACAGCCCCTTGCCCCAAGACCCCCCCCAATCCAGCAAGCGCTGAGTGGCCAGCGCCTTTGGGCCTGGCGCCCTCAGGCCTGACCGAAGGTGTAGCCGTCCATGGCGATCACCACATCGCTCACGCCCCGGAAAAAGGGCTGGACGCTGCTGTTGGCGCCCGCCGCCCCCAGGGCGGTGAACAGCGGCAGCAAGTGCTCGTCTCGCGGATGGGCCCGCACCCCTGCCGGCTGGCGCTGCCGGTAGTCCAGCAAGGCCTCCAGGTCGTGGGCTTGCAGGCGCTCGTGAACCCAGTCGGCAAACACCCCCACATAGTCGGGTGTGGGCTGACCCAGCATGCTGCAGACCTGCCAGTCGCGCAGGTTGTGCGTGATGTTGCCCGAGGCCACGATCAACACCCCTTCCTCGCGCAACGGCGCCAGCGCCTGACCTACCCGATGGGCATGGGCTGGTCCGCCATGGTGCTGGATCGACAGGGGCACCACCGGCACATCGGCCTTGGGGTACATCTGGCGCAGCGGCACCCAGGCCCCGTGGTCCAGGCCTTGCGCCGGGTCGAGCAGGGCCGGCAAACCGGCGGCCTGCAGCAGACCTTGCACCCGCTGCGCCAGCAGGGGCTGGCCTTGCGCGGGGTATTGGATCTGGAACAGGCGCGGATCGAACCCACCAAAGTCGTGCACCGTGGACAGGCGTGTGGCGCAGCCCACCACCGGCACCGGGGTTTCCCAATGCGGGCTGATGACGACGATGGCGCGCGGCGTCTCGTGCGTGCGCACCCACTCGGTCATGGCGGCGCCGGCCGCTCCCGGATTCAGGGCAAACATGGGCGAGCCATGCGGTACAAAGAGGACAGGTTGAATCGACATGCCGCCATGGTACGGCAAGGCCCCTCGGGCAAACAGACCGCAAGCCACACATCATTGTTGCGCCAGCCGCAACAATGGCCAGATCCCAGCGCTCAGGCCGTGGCGCAGTGGATGTCAGCGCTGACCGAGCATGGCCAGCATCTGGTCCATGGCCACATGCCAGCCCATCGGAAAGCCCATGCGGGCGTGGTCCTCGCAGGTGGCGCTGTCGGCGTGCATCACGCGCGCGGTCACCCGCGTGTGCGACGCGTCCACCACCTGCAGTTCGATGGCGCAGGTGCACCAGGGATGGGTGGCCGGAGCATAGCCCGGCTGCAGCGCGTTGGTCCAGACCAGGCAGCGTTCGGGCTCGACGACCAGGTAGCAGCTCATCAGGTCTTGCCGCTCGCCCTCGGGCCCGCACATCAGCGTGCGAAAGGCGCCGCCGGGGCGAAGATCGATCTCGCATTCGGTGACCTGCCAGGGCTTGGGGCAGAACCAGGGCATGAGCTGCTCGGGCACCGTCCATGCCGACCAGATCTGCGCCACAGCGGCCGGCAAGACCCGGGTGAAGGACAGCTCGTGGTGCGGCTTTTGCAAATAGGCCTCGAGCTTGCGCATGGTGGAGGCATGCCCCGGCACCGCAAACACCGCCTTGGCGTCGCGCTCGGCCTGGCTGGGCAGGCGCATGGTGGTTTCCAGCCGCGTCCCATCGCCCTCGGCGCGGAAGGTGGTGTGCATGTGGAAGAGAACCTGGTCAAAGTCGCCATGCGACCAGGCCAACAACTCACCGGGCACGACCGACTCGTACTGGATCAGGTTGGGAAAATCGGTGAGCGGGCCGCCAAACGGCGCCTCGGGGTCGGCACTGACGCCGGGGCCGCGCATGATGAACTGCCAGCGCCCCCCAGGCCGCACATCCAATTCGTGCGTGACCAGGCTGTAGCCCTCGGGCCCCCACCAGCGCTCGAGCTGCCCTTGTTCGGTGTGCGCGCGCCACACCAGGGTGGGCGGCGCCGCCAACCAGCGCGAGAAGTGGATGTCGGTGGGCGAGGGGTAGGTGACGGTGTCGCTCATGGTTTGTTGGGCGAAATGGCATTTGGGGGGAGGGGGCTTGGCCAGCGCAGACCAGCACCGAAGCCCAGGGGCACATCCTAACGCCGCTTTTGGACTGCAAGAAGCGTCCACATGAAGTTCTGTTTTGCAGGCGATTGAGCCAGTCTGTTTGTCAGGCGTGTGGTCCAGTCCGCGCCATGTCCCTCTACCGAAATGCTCCAATGTTGGGCTGGTTAAAGCGATCAATGACTTGAGAGTGGGCCAAGCCACTCATTTGGAGAGCGGACAGAAGATAGACCCAAGCGTCAGTATTGCGGGTGACGATGGTGCGGGTGCACGCTTAGCGCTCGGTCATGGGGGCAGGCAGTTCCTCGTCGTTGGCAAGTTCTGTGTCATCGTTTAAGATGTACGTGTACATCCATCTTGTTTTGTGAGGCTCCGCATGACGCAAACCAAACTGTTCAAAAACGGCAATTCTCAGGCCGTGCGCATTCCGGCCGAACTGGCCTACACCAGCTGGGACATCGAACTGGTGATCGAGCGAGTGGGTGATGAGCTGCGCATCCGTCCCGCGCCCCGGCGCATGGGTGATGTGCTGGGCAAGTTGGCCCAGTTTTCTCCAAACTTCATGAGCGAGGGCCGGGGCCGCAACGATGAAGGTGAGCGCGAGGCCCTATGAAACCCAAGTACATGCTGGACACCAACATCTGCATCTACCTCATGAAGCACCAGCCGCCGCAGGTGCGCTCGCGCTTTGCCGAATGCTTTGTGGGTGAGGTGGTGATCTCGGCGATCACACTGGCCGAGCTGGAATTCGGCGTCGCCTGTTCGGGCGAGTCACAGGCACGCCATCAGGTGCTCCTGGACAGCCTGCTCGAAGACATTGTTGTCGCGCCCTTTGAAGCTCGGGCAGCGCGTGCCTACGGACCACTGCGTGCAAGGAATCGTGAGCGCAACAATGCCTTGGACAAGCTCATCGCCGCCCATGCCTTGGCTCTGGGTGTGACACTGGTCACCAACAACGAAGCCGACTTTCGAACCTTTACGGGGCTTGTCGTCGAGAACTGGGTCCATCAGCACTGAACCAGATCCAGGCCACCGAGTCGGCCCAGGACCTGTGCCGAGGCCAGCAGATTTGCCGCACCGAGTTCACCGCCATCATGAAGCTGCAGGCCCCCAAATAATGGCTCGAATCGGAATGGCCAATCTGAGCGGATGCGCTTGTCAGGACGATTTCAACGTGACAACGCAATAGCTTTTGCGCTTGATGGAGAGTGTCACCCTCAACGCCCAGATGCTGACAGGCATGGTCACCAGCCAGGCAAGCCATGTGCCAACCGGACGCACAAGATCTGGCCGACCTGATTCGGCAACCATGAGCCCACCGACGATGCCCAGTATGTGGCCAAGCAGCAGACTGACAGGGAAAGCGCGCCAGTACATGGACCACCAGATTGAAAGCGTCTTCCCCCAGGTGATTTGATTGATCTCTTGATTCGTTTCCATCCCTTCCTCCTTGCGTTTGAGCAGCGTCTCAGTGGCCAGCTTGGCGCTTGGCCGCCGCAGAGGATGATGGCACAGACCCCTGCAAGGGCCAAGAACGAAGCCGATGGCTATCGCCTCCAGTGAAGGGCTGGGCCACACCGCGAAGCCCTGCCGACTTGGCAAGACGGAAGTCGAGAACGGAAAAAGACTTCAATGAATTCGAAGCCGGTTCTTTCATGTGTCGCCGGGTGTCAATCGGCAACTAGCAAAAAAGAAAAACCCTAAGCGAAGACATCACTTAGGGCGTCCAACTGGCGGAGCAGGCGGGAGGCTCCCCTGTCCGAACACAAGCTGATGGCACGATTGAATTTTTTCGTACCCGTCGCAAAAAAGTGTCCCAAAAAATGTGACCCCGGAATGTGACACCTGTCATTGTGGTTGGGGCAGGGGCCTTGCGTCAACCCTTTCCCTTCCGTCTTTACCTATCAAAAGTCCTTGCGAAAGTTGGGCCGGAGGTCTGGACAGGCGTGACTTCACGGCTATCCTTCAAACCATCAAAAGAGGTATATAGTTCACATTGACATTTACGATAGATTTCGTAAGATGGGAGGGTGAGTGGGCTTCACAGAGGTCAAAGACACGGTCATCAAGGCACTTGCCGCAGGCACATACGATCATGAGCCTCGTGCTGGTGCCATTGATGAGAAGAACAAGCTCGCTACTGGTGAGGTGACGCCTGAGTTTGTGGCAAACCTCATCAAGCGCAGCACAGGAGCCGACTATTCATGCAGCCCTCACCACAAAGCTCAAGACATTGAAGTTCACGTCATTACGAAAAATGGCTGGTATGTGAAGTTCTATTTTTTGGAGCCCGACACGGTGTTCATCAGCGTGCACGAGTAGGAGAAACGAGAAATGAAACTGTTATTTCAAGGTGATCAGGGCAAGGCCATTTGTGAGCATTGCGGTCCTGTCAAGACCACATACCTCTATCGTGATGTTCCGCTGTCCGACAGTGGCAAGGTGGTCAAAAACATTTTGGTTGGTGTCTGTGACAAGTGCGAAGCTGTTGCATCGATCCCTGCTCAATCCACACCCGCGATCAAGGCTGAAAGAGAAAAAGCCGTCAAGTCCATTGAGGCGGTGCTTCCCGCTCCCTATCTTGAAGTTCTGGACATGGCGGCCTTCAAAGTTTCTAGCAGTGCAACAACTGAAATGCGAAAGTATCTTGTCTTGGCCTATTTGCACAAGCATCTCGAAAGCAAGGCCAAGCCTTCTGACTGGACGGTCTTTGAGAGAAGTTTCGTCAAGAGCATAAAGCTCCCAACAAAGCGCTTTTCAATCAAGGTGTCACCCAAGATGGAAGATGATTTCTTGTGTGTGAAAGACATGTTCAACATGAGCAAAACCGACACCCTCAAGACCATCATCAACGAGATCAAGGAAGATATTTTGGACAAAGGCAATGTCAGTCCTGAAATCCAGATGATTGCAAAAATGGCTCTGACGTGAAGCGTTGAACCTCAGACAGCCCTGGCTCATCTGGCCTGTGACGTTCGGGGAACCGACACCTTGGCCAATCCGACTGCCGTTCGGGACTATTTCAGACTCAAACTCGGGGACAGACCCCAAGAGGTCTTCGCGGTTGCTTTGGTCGATGTCCGGGTGCTGAATCACCTGATCGTGACCCGATCCAAGGTCCTGAGTTTTGCCGAGGAGGGGTTGCTGTGAGCTTTCAATCGGCAACCGGATGGCATACGGCAAAGAAAAAAGCGCCCGAAGGCGCTTGTTTGCAAGGGTGCTGGCGGAGCAGGCGGGATTCGAACCCGCGGTGGGCTATGAACCCACACACGCTTTCCAGGCGTGCGACTTAAACCACTCATCCACCGCTCCAGCGAGGCCGATTGTAGCAGGCCTGGTGATGCGATCTTGCGACAGATCGGGCCGCGAAATGGGCATTTTTCTAGATTCGGGCGTTCTGTCAAAGCCCGGGCAGAAAATTTCCTTAAACTTCGCCCTTTCGCCAACCCATCCGCCCCCCGGCCGGCCGCCCATGAAATTTCGTTTCCCCATCGTCATCATCGACGAAGACTACCGCTCCGACAACTCCTCGGGTCTGGGCATTCGGGCGCTGGCGCAAGCCATCGAGGCCGAAGGCTTTGAGGTGTTGGGCGTCACCAGCTATGGCGACCTGAGCCAGTTTGCACAGCAGCAGTCGCGCGCCAGCGCCTTCATCCTCTCGATCGACGACGAAGAATTCACCCCCGGCCCCGATCTGGACCCGGCGGTGCTGAACCTGCGTGCCTTCATCGGCGAGGTCCGGCGCAAGAACGCCGATGTGCCGCTCTACATCTACGGCGAGACCAAGACCAGCCAGCACTTGCCCAACGACATCCTGCGCGAGCTGCACGGCTTCATCCACATGTTCGAGGACACGCCCGAGTTTGTGGCGCGTCACATCATCCGCGAGGCCAAAAGCTATCTGGAGGGCCTGCAGCCCCCGTTCTTCAAGGCCTTGCTCGACTACGCCGAAGACGGCTCGTACTCCTGGCACTGCCCGGGTCACTCGGGTGGCGTGGCCTTCCTCAAGAGCCCCATCGGGCAGATGTACCACCAGTGCTACGGCGAGAACATGCTGCGCGCCGACGTCTGCAACGCGGTCGAGGAACTGGGCCAGTTGCTGGATCACGACGGCGCCATCGGCGAAAGCGAGCGCAACGCCGCACGCATCTTCAATGCCGACCACTGCTTTTTTGTGACCAACGGCACCAGCACCTCGAACAAAATGGTCTGGCACCATGCGGTGGCGCCGGGCGATGTGGTGG
>JACCDV010453675.1_pt1 | contig 87579 bp, 83 predicted proteins | sample 7446131 | NCBI WGS metagenome assembly JACCDV01 (sample SAMN15323448, study PRJNA562643) | freshwater metagenome | isolation source: river surface water | place: USA:Blue River Watershed | collected 2017-08-17 | reverse complement strand
GCTACATCACACCATTCAAGTGCTTTACGTAGATTAGATTCAACTGTTACTCCAAGTGATTCAATGTATTTAGGAATTAAAGTTTTAGGTCCGCAAACTTTGACTTCGGCACCTTGCATTTGCAAAGCATAGATGTTAGACAAGGCAACACGAGAGTGTAAAATATCACCCACAATTACTACTTTTTTACCCGCAACATCTCCGAGTTTTTCTCGAATGGAATAACTATCTAATAAAGCTTGCGTAGGATGTTCGTGTGCGCCATCTCCCGCATTGACAATACTCGCATTTACATTTTTAGATAAAAAGTAGGCTGCACCTGGATTAGCATGACGCATCACTACCATATCTACTTTCATAGAAAGAATATTGTTCACCGTATCGATAAGTGTTTCTCCTTTTTTTACAGAAGATTGTGCTGCCGAAAAACTAATCACATCGGCTGACAAGCGTTTTTGAGCTAATTCAAAAGAAAGTTTGGTACGGGTACTATTTTCAAAAAAGATATTGGCAATGGTAATATCTCGTAAAGAAGGAACTTTCTTAATAGGCCTATTGATAACTTCCTTAAAATGATCAGCGGTTTCAAAAATTAAGTCAATATCATTTTTGTTAATGTATTTTATTCCTAATAAATGATTTACGCTTAATTCTTTCATTTTTCTTTACTGTTATATTTTTAATGATTGACTTTACTTATTTAATTCGTAATTAAATAAACTCCGTCTTCACCATCATTTTCTTTCCAACACACTTTTACTTTTTCATTGTTAATTGCGTCTACCTGTCTACCTCTATAATCGGGTTGAATCGGTAAATTACGACTAAAACGTCTATCAATTAATACTAATAATTCGATTTCAGAAGGTCTTCCAAATGATTGAATAGCTGTCAAAGCAGAGCGAATACTTCGCCCAGTAAACAACACATCATCAATGAAAATAACTTTTTTATTTTCTACAATAAAATCGATGTTGGTTTTATTTGCCTCTAAAGGTTTTTCTGTTCTTCTGAAATCATCTCTAAAAAAAGTAATATCTAAATATCCCAAAGTAATTGAAGGAGTTTGGTATTCTTTTTCTAAAATTTCTTTCAACCGTTCTGCCAAGAAAACACCTCTAGGCTGAATTCCAACGAGTATTGTATCCGAAAAATCTAGATGTTTTTCAATTAATTGACAAGCCAAACGATGTAGTATGATAGTAACTTCTTTTGCAGTAAGTAATACTTTTTGACTCATGATTAAGTGTAATGTTTGGTTGGGCAAATATACAAATTCTGTTTTATGATTGATAATTAAAAATTACAGAAAATTAGAACTCAAAAAAAAGCCTTGAAAATTCAAGGCTTTTTAATTTAATTAAAATTAAGAATACATTTTGGTTCTCAATTCTTGAACTTTTTCATCATCCAAATAATCGTCAAAAGTCATGTAACGATCAATCGCACCATTTGGAGTTAACTCCACTACTCTATTACCCACTGTTTGTGCAAACTCGTGATCATGAGTAGTAAAAATAACAGAGCCTTTAAAGTTTTTCAATGAATTATTAAAAGCTGTAATGGATTCCAAATCCAAGTGATTAGTCGGCTCATCTAACATTAAGATATTCGCACGCTCCATCATCATTCGAGACAACATACAACGTACTTTTTCTCCTCCTGACAAAACTCGGCTTGTTTTCAATGCTTCTTCACCAGAAAAAATCATTTTCCCTAAGAAACCTCTAATATACACTTCATCTCTTTCTTCCTCTGTTTTAGCCCATTGACGTAACCAGTCTACCAAAGTCAAATCGTTCTCAAAATAAGAGTGATTTTCAGCTGGCAAATACGCTTGATTGGTAGTAATTCCCCAATCGAAGGTGCCTGAATCGGCTTTTTGATTGCCATTCAATATTTCATAAAAAGCAGTTGTGGCACGAGAGTCTTTTGAGAAAAGAACAATTTTATCTCCTTTTGCCATATTCAAGTCTACACCTTTAAACAAGATTTCTCCATCAATAGAAGCACTTAAATTTTCAATATTTAAAATTTGGTCACCTGCTTCGCGATCTTGATCAAAGATAATTGCGGGATAACGACGGCTTGATGGCTTGATTTCAGAAATATTCAATTTTGAAATCATTTTTTTACGAGAAGTCGCTTGTTTTGATTTGGCCACATTCGCAGAGAAACGACGAATAAATTCTTCCAATTCTTGTTTCTTTTCCTCAGCCTTTTTATTTTGTTGAGCGCGTTGTTTTGCGGCTAATTGACTTGATTCGTACCAAAAGGTATAGTTTCCTGAATAGTGGTTTATTTTTCCAAAATCAATATCTGAGATATGAGTACATACCGCGTCTAAAAAGTGACGGTCGTGAGATACTACAATTACCGTATTTTCATAATTAGCTAAGAAATTTTCTAACCAAGCAATTGTTTCAAAATCCAAATCATTGGTAGGTTCATCCATAATTAACACATCAGGATTTCCAAAAAGCGCTTGAGCCAAAAGCACACGTACTTTCATTTTTCCTTCCAAATCGCCCATCATAGTATAATGGTTGTCTTCGGTAATTCCTAAATTGGACAACATTGACGCTGCATCAGAATCAGCATTCCAACCATTCATTTCTTCAAATTGCACTTGCAACTCTCCTATTCTATCAGCATTGGAATCATTATAATCTAAATACAATTCGTCCATCTCCTTTTTGACAGCATACAATACTTTGTTTCCCATCATTACAGTCTCCAAAACAGTGTATTCGTCAAACATATTGTGGTTTTGATTCAAAACCGACATACGTTTTCCAGGCTCCAAATGTATATGACCTGATGTGGGTTCTAATTCACCAGAAATGATTTTTAAAAAAGTAGATTTTCCAGCACCGTTGGCTCCAATAACTCCATAAATATTTCCTTGAGTAAAGGTGGTATTTACTTCGTCGAACAAAATTCGCTTGCCAAACTGAACTGATAGATTATTAACTGATAACATGTGTCTATTATTTTTTTGCAAAAGTAGCAAAAATCTAAATAGTATTATTTTTAAATTAAAAGGAATGCTAATTATTTAAAAGTTAAAAAAATCAATCATTCACAGTTAAAACTAATTATTCAATAATAATTACGAGATTTACTCGTAATTATTTTTTTAAAACTATATAACTAAATATTTTTACATTTAGTAAGAACAATTAGTCAAACATTAAAAAACTAAACTGATATGAGTAGAGAAAATTTAAAAACTAATTGGGCACAATTTATTCCATTAGTAAGCGTCTTCTTTTTTTGGGGATTCGTCGCTGCAAGTAATGATATTTTAATCCCTGTTTTCAAAACTGCATTTAAGCTCTCACAAGGCGAAAGCCAATTAGTTGCTTTTGCATTTTATGTAGCCTATACTATTGGATCCTTAATTTACACAACTATATCATTTATAATTAAAGAAGATTTAGTAAATAAAATTGGATATAAAAACGGACTCTCTTTAGGTTTAATAATTTCAGCTTTAGGTACACTTTTGTTTTATCCTGCGGCTAATACTAGCTCATTTTCATTAATGCTAGCTGGTCTATTCATTGTAGGATTAGGTTTTTCACTGCAACAAACAGTTGCAAATCCTCTTGCAATTTCTTTAGGTTCAATTAAAACCGGTTCCCAACGCCTTACCTTAGCCGGAGGAATAAATAATTTTGGAACAACAATTGGACCTCTTATTGTTAGCTTTGCGATTTTTGGTTCAAGTGCAAATACAAATGCAAGTATCGAAAGTGTAAAGATTCCATATTTAATATTAGGAATAGCCTTTTTATTAGTTGCAGTTCTTTTGAAATTTTCGTCTTTACCAAACAAACCTACTTTAGTTGAAAAAACTGGAACTTACAATGGATTATCTGCAAAAAAATCTGCTTTACAATACCCTCAATTAGCAATGGGAATGATTGCAATTTTTTTATATGTTGGTGTAGAAGTTTCTACTGCTAGTAATTTACCCGCTTACATGGAAACTGAATTAGGCTTTGTAACTAAAAATATTGCACCTTATATTTCGTTATATTGGGCAAGTTTAATGATTGGGCGTTGGACTGGATCGGTTGATGCATTTACAGAGAATATGAGTTTAAAAAAAATATTAAGATTTATTGCTCCTTACTTAGCTTTCGGAGTTTTTTTAGGAGTCAATGCAATTGCAAATCATGATTTAAATCCATTTTATATTTATGGATTAGTAATTGGATTATTAATTATAGCTGATATCATAAGTAAAGGAAACCCTGTGAAAATTTTATTGATTTTTTCTATACTTGGAATCATCGCAACCGGTATAGGAATAACGACTAGTGGAATTGTAAGTGTATATGCATTTACAAGTGTTGGGTTATTCTGCAGTACTTTATGGCCTTGCATCTTTACATTAGCAATAAGTGGGCTTGAAGAAAAAACTAGTCAAGGTAGTAGCTTTTTAATTATGATGATTATGGGAGGTGGTTTTATAAGTGTTTTGCAAGGAAAGGTCGCCGAAATTATTGGTATACAAGAAAGCTATATCATTGGAATTCTTTGTTTTGCATACTTAGCTTTTTATGCATGGAAAGTAAACGGAATTCTAAAATCACAGGGAATTGATTTTGATAAAAAAATTACTATCAGACATTAATTTTATATATGCAAACCAAAAATAAAAAATCCCATCAATTGATGGGATTTTCTATTTTAAACAATCTATTTGTTTCCTTTTTCAAAATCAGCCACAAATTGCGCTAAGCCTATATCCGTTAACGGATGTTTCAATAAGCCAGAAATTGCTGAAAGGGGACCAGTCATGACATCAGCGCCAATTTTAGCACAATTAATAATATGCATTGTGTGACGTACAGAAGCAGCTAATATTTGAGTTTCAAATCCGTAGTTATCATAAATCTGACGTATTTCTTCAATAAGCGCTAAACCATCAGTAGAAACATCATCCAAACGACCAATAAATGGAGAAACATAAGTAGCCCCTGCTTTAGCTGCCAATAACGCTTGTCCAGCAGAAAACACTAAAGTAACGTTGGTTCTTATTCCTTTATCAGAAAAGTATTTAGCAGCCATTACTCCTTCTTTGGTCATAGGCAGTTTTACTACTATTTGCTCGTGCAAATCAGCTAGCTCCTCACCCTCTTTTACCATTCCTTCAAAGTCCAGAGCATTTACTTCAGCGCTTACATCACCATCTACTAAATTACAAATGTCAACATAATGCTTTAAGATGTTATTTTTCCCTGTAATACCTTCTTTTGCCATCAATGACGGATTGGTAGTTACTCCATCCAAAACACCTAAAGCTTGTGCTTCTTTAATCTGTGCTAAATTAGCAGTGTCTATAAAAAATTTCATTATAAAATATTTATTGTGAATAAGCTACAAAAGTATGAAATGAATTGAGAACAAAAAAACAATTTATATGCATAAAAAAAATCGCCTCCAATTAAGGCGATTTAAATAATAATTATTTAAATTATTAGTTGGAACTTGAGGTTGATTTAACTGCAAGATTATAAACCACCAATCCAAATCCAATCTTGTTAATAGCATCTGCAATGTTGTACGCAACATCTACACTTCCTTTTCCAAGAAAACTAGTATACCATCCATCGGTTCCCAACATATATCCTAACGGATAGATAGCCCAGCCAACAAGTACAAACCAACATAATATTTTGTGTGAGATTAATACATCTCCACCAGCTTTTGCAGCCAATTTAGAAGCTTCGCCCAGCCAAATTTCATATACAATTACAAAATATGCTATTCCTGAGAACAATCCCCACATAGCGGCTTGGTCACTAAAAATTGTTTCTCCAAAATAACCTGTTACTAACATTACTAAAGAAAGTAGTATCATTTTCCATAACAAGTTTTGTTTTGCACCAGCAACTTTTAAAATTAAATAAAACTCTAGGCACATTAACGGTACTGTCAGTACCCAATCTACATACCTAAAGAATGTTGGCGATTCTTGGAAGGCATTCCAATAATCTCGCATGTAAAAATAATGTACTGCTGCAATAAAAGTGATCAATCCTGATACTAAGACTGAAGTACGCCATTTCTTATCGAATTGATTTAACGATAAGAAGAAAAAAGCTGAAGCAGCCATCATGGCCATGCTTCCAATAAAGAATGTAAATCCAACATAATCGTTGGGTAGCATTTTTGCTACATTCGCAGAAATAAACATAAAATTTGACATAAAATAAAAATTTAGGTTAATTAATACGTTAAATTTACATTTAAAAACAATACAAAATTCATTTTGTTGTTTATTTTTTTTAAAAAAAAGCTAAACAAAACACATAAATTATGTCAAAAACCTTGAAACTATCGGTCATTACAAGCTTTATTGGTTTATGGCTAACTTCTTATTTGTCAGATAAATATCAAACAATTGTAGGATTTATATTAATTTTTACTTTTGGAGTTCTCCATGGGTCGAATGATTTAGTACTCATGAAGCAGATAAAATCGAATAAAAAATTTGATTTTGTTAAATTAATTGGAATTTATCTGTTCATAATTGGAATTTCTGTTCTTGTATTTACAACTATTCCGTTAGTTGCGCTATTATTATTTATTGTTGTGAGTAGTTATCATTTTGGTGAACAACATTGGAATGCCATACTGACTCCAATTAACTCCTTCTTATCTATAGTATTCAGGTTAAATTATGGCTTAGTAGTATTACTACTTTTATTGTACTGCAATAGTATTGAAGTAATTTCCATAATTGCTAAAATCACAACCTATACAATTCCAAAAAACTATTTAGAAAATACTTTGATCGTAGGTTTAATACTGTACCTTCTCTCTTCAACAAAAATGTATTTTGATTCAATAGAATTCAGAAAAAATGCAATCGAACAATTCTTTTATCTTTTGATTTTAGCAATTGTCTTTAAAGCTTCGAGTTTGATTTGGGGATTTACAATTTACTTTATCTTTTGGCACAGCATTCCGTCATTACATGACCAAATCATCTTTTTGTATCGAGGTTCCTCTTGGGTGAATTTTAAAAAATATTGTAGGACTGCTTTTATTTACTGGCTAATCTCTTTGTTAGGAATTTTTGGATTATACTACATTGCTAAAGACTTACTTATGTTTGATGCATTATTTTTTTCTTTTTTAGCATCTATAACATTTCCACACTGCATTGTTATACTAAATATGTTCCAAAAGAAATTGGATTAGAATTACAAATTGTAATGGTTCATGAGTATTTTTTCGTAGATTTTATCGGGTAATATTCTTTTTAAAACAATTGAAAATTTTTGCATCAGTGCCCCTACTTTGTAATGAATTTTCGGGTTTGAAGTATTAATAATTTGAAATACAGCCTCAGCCATTTCGTTTGGATTGTTTCCACTATTAACATGTTCATCCATTGTTTTTAAAACAGTACCGTACATCTCCTCATAAGCCGAACCTTGAATTAAAGGAGCATGAAAACGACCAGCTGCAATATTAGTAGCAAAATCACCTGGAGCTACATTCGTAATTTGGATTCCAAAAGGCTTAACTTCCATTCGTAACGCTTCAGTAATCAATTCTAATGCGCCTTTAGAGGCCGAATACACACTTCTATATGGTAATCCCATATAGCCTGCAATCGAAGTAATATTAATAATCAATCCTGATTGTTGTGAACGCATTCGAGGTAAAACAACTTTCATCACTTCGATAGGTCCAAAAAAATTAGTTTCAAAATTATTCTTAATCTCTTGCATTGGAATTTCCTCTAAAGGGCCTGTAATTCCAACACCTGCATTATTAATAACAACATCCAATCGTCCTGCTTTTAAAATAATTTGAGAAACTGCCTTTTGAATTGAATTAGCATCCCGGACATCTAAAGCAACTAATGGGAAAACCGAATTTGAAATTTGGTCAGGATTTCGGCTTGTACCATACACCATAAATCCTTTTTGAGACAAATACTCTCCAATAGATTTTCCTATTCCCGAAGAACCTCCCGTTATTAAAACTACCTTACTCATAGTACAATTTATTATTTTTAATTGCTATAAGCAATAAAAATACTCAAAAAAGAAATTAAGAATCGTCTAAAACAAAAAAATCTTCCCAGTGGAAGACTCATAAAAGTGGCAAGCGACCTACATCGCACCGCTCAACCGCTTACCCTTGCTATGTTCCCATCCTGGGGGAGTCTGCAGGAGCTGGTCGTGTAGGACTTGCCATTGCAAATATACAACCTTTTTATATTTTCACAAGCGCATTGCTACTAATAAAATAAGGTTGTATATTCGAAGATTCAAATTTTATACTATGAAAAAACATAACTTCTTAACTATCATTTTATTAGGCTTGATGTTATCCAATTGTGATGGAACTAAAAAAGAAAACAATTCATTATTCACTTTCGACACTAAACAATTCAAAGAACAATACCAACCCCAAGAATCAATCGAATTGAATCTATTAAATCCAAATTCAAAAGAAGTGGATAGCGTCGTTTATTTTGTTAACGATGCTAAAATTGGTAGTTCAAAGGGATTAAAAAAACTTTCCTTTGAGCTTAAAAATCAAAAATTAGGATATCAAAATCTTAAGGCAATCGTATATTATGAAGGACAAAATACCGAAGCTACTGACCGAGTAGAATTGGTTTCTAATGTAGAACCTAAATTATTGAAGTACACTGTTGTAAATACTTTTGCACATGATATTGCATCATTCACCGAAGGTTTAGAATTTCATAATGATACTCTCTTTGAAAGTACCGGGCAAAAAGGAGCTTCTTATTTTAGAAAATACGATTATAAAACAGGGAAAGTCTACAAACAAACTAATCTTGATGCAAAGTATTTTGGAGAAGGCATCACTTTTGTAAACAATAAATTATACCAACTAACTTGGCAAGAAAAAACAGGTTTTATTTACAATGCTACAACATTAAAACTAGAAAAAACATTTACCTATGAAAAAGATATTGAAGGTTGGGGAATGACCAATGATGGAAAATACATTTATCAAACGGATGGTACTGAAAAAATATGGAAAATGGACCCAAATTCATTAAAGATGATTGATTACTGCAATGTGTATGCTGGTAATTCAAAAATAAAGTCCATAAATGAACTTGAGTGGATTGAAGGTAAAATTTATGCTAATGTTTGGCAAAAAGATGCTATTGCTGTAGTAAATCCCATTAGTGGAGCTGTTGAAGGAATTTTGGATTTATCAGGGCTTAGAAAGTTTGTAAAAAATCCAACTGCTGAAGTTCTCAATGGTATCGCGTACAATTCCAAATCGAAAACAGTATTTGTAACCGGTAAAAACTGGGACAAACTATTTGAGATTACTGTTTCAAAGTAACGAAACGAATCAAAAAAAAGCTCCAATCATGGAGCTTTTTTTATTTCAAAACAAGGGTTAATTTATTTTTTTATCACTAAACGGAAACCTTCTCCGTGAATATTTAAAATTTCAACATTCTCATCAGCTTTCAAATACTTTCGCAACTTAGCAATATACACATCCATACTTCGTGAAGTAAAATAATTGTCATCTCTCCAAATTTTAGTCAATGCTAATTCTCTTGGCATTAAATCGTTTTCATACAAAACTAACATTTTTAATAATTCATTTTCTTTAGGAGATAATTTAATTGGTTCTTCATCTTGATACGTTAAGAATCGTAGTTTAGAATTCAAATGAAATTTACCAATAGTAAATTCAAACTGAACTTGTTCTGTTTTAACATCAGATGATTTCCTCTGAATAATAGCCTTAATTTTCATTAGCAATACTTCAGAATCAAAAGGTTTATTCAGGTAGTCGTCTGCACCAGCTTTATATCCTTTCAACACATCTTCTTTCATTGACTTGGCCGTCAAGAAAATAATTGGTACTTCAACATTTTTTTCTCTAATTTCTTTTGCTAAAGTATAACCATCTTTGTAAGGCATCATAACATCCAAAATACATAAATCATAATTATCTTTTTTGAATTTTTCAAAACCTTCCATTCCATTTTTTGCCAAGGTCACGTCAAAATCATTTAATACTAAATAATCTTTTAGGATCGCACCAAAATTTAGATCATCCTCTACTAACAGTATTTTTTTATTGGTATTTTCCATAGTCTAATTGATTAGTGGTAATTTTATAATAAAGGTACTTCCTTTCCCTTTTTCGCTTTCTACATATATTTGACCATTATGGTCTTCTACTATTCGTTTTACATACGCCAATCCTAGGCCATGTCCTTTCACATTGTGAATATCACCGGTATGTTCACGGTAGAATTTTTCAAAAATTCTTTTCTGAGCTGCCTTACTCATTCCTAGTCCTTTGTCTTGCACTTTAATCAATACCATATCCTTAATATTTTCGGTATAAATATCGATTTCTGGTGCTTCCGGCGAATATTTTATTGCATTTTCTAAAATATTTACAATAACATTGGTAAAATGATTATCATTAATTAATACCGTAGTTCTTGTAGCATCAAAATGTGTTGTAATAACTCCCCCTTTATCTTCCAAAATTAAATTAACATGTTCAATTGCATCATTAATCACATCTTCAATTGGATTCGGTTCTTTATCTATTTCTAATTCCTTTCGCTCTAATTTTGAGATTCGCAATACATTTTCAACCTGAGCATGCATTCGCTTATTCTCATCCCTAATCATTTGAAGATAGCGCAAAACTTTTTCTTTATCTTCAATTATCTTTGGATTACGAATAGCATCTAAAGCTAAGTTTATAGTTGCTATTGGAGTTTTAAACTCGTGCGTCATGTTATTAATAAAATCCGTTTTGATTTCAGATATCTGACGTTGACGAATCAATTGACTCAAAGCACTTGTATATGCTATAATAATAATTAATGTAAATACAATTGAAAGTATTGTTATGCTCACCAACTCCGATAACAAAAACCGCTTTTTATGTGGGAAAGTAACCATCAGTTTGTACTGCTCGTTACCTTCATTATCAGTTAAAATCGGAATAGAATAACTAGCGTTTTTATCGTATCTAAAATCGGTTGATTTTACTTTACTAGCTAATCCATTGCTATAAACCCCAAACTCAAACTTGGTATTTACTCCGTATTCTTCTAATTCTTTCTTAATTAATTTTCGAATATTATCAGTCGAAACCCTTTCCTGAAGAGGCATAGCAGTCGCAATATCTTTGTAGAAAATTTCGAATTGAGCATTATCTAACACATCCAAATTTCCTGATTTTTCAATGCGTTCATCTGGAATTAAACTTTGCCTTAGCAAAGAATTATCTAGTGGTTTATTATTATAAATTTCCGTAACCCGTTTAGAACTAAAGTTCTTGAATAACTTTGAACTATCTGTTTTTTTGTCAAAGAGCGAGGAATTGATATTAAAATCTTCAGCAATAATACTATTAGAATAGACTATTGTTTTGTTAGTTTTTAAATTTTTCTGAACGTAGGTAAATTCTAATAAATCGTCTTTTTTTGGAATTTTACCTGTACTATCTTTCAGGTGATTGTACTTATCATAAAAACTGTAAGCCTCTTGTTTTTGTAATTTTTCAGCAACATTACCAAGCACTTGTTTTACATGAAATTTAAATTGTTCGTCATTATTCTGAAAAGAGGTATTGAACCAATATACCTGCACAAGAATAATCCCAATCAGGGACAAACTCATCAATAAAACCAACAATCTAAAAAACAACTTACTCATCAAAACAAATTTAGTATTTTAACAATATACTAAATAATATATTAACCAAATATTAACATCTAGGCTCCGTTTTGACGAATCTTTAAAATTTTAAGAATTTCGTTAATTGTATTTTTTGTTTTTTGAGAGTCACTATTTTCTATCACGAAGTCACTTTTAGCAGCACGTTGTTCATCTGTCCATTGTGCGTTAATTCTATCCAAAACCTGCTCTTTTGAGCAATTATCCCGTTGAATTACGCGCTCAATTCTAGTATTTAAAGGAGCTGTAACGCTAATGATATAATCACAATTTTCATTACTTCCACTTTCAAATAAAATAGCCGCTTCATACACCACAAAAGGAACCGTATTGTGTTGGGCAACCCAAGCTTTAAATTGTTTCTTAACCGCAGGATGTACTATAGCATTGAGTTGCTGTAATTTTTCTGGATTAGCAAAAACGATAGTAGCTAATTGCTGTCTATTCAAATTGCCGTTTTCAAAAACAGACGCACCAAATACTTTGTGAATTTGCGCTAACACCTCAGAAGACTGCATTACCTTTTTAGCTTCATCATCTGCTATAAAAACAGGAATACCAAGAGACTTTAAATAATTAGCAATAGTAGTCTTGCCACTGCCTATGCCTCCCGTTAATCCAATTATTTTTGTCATTTGTTATTTTTTAAAAAACAAATACGGAAAAGCTACTTGAGGTTCACGTTTTAAAATAATTACTTTGATATAGGACTCTAAAAATCCTAAACCGTAACCATAAAATTGTTTCCAAACCGCAATAATAGATAAATAGCCTATACGCAAACTTCTATTTTGAATACTTGAAGTTACAAACAAAATAAAAAAATACAACATATACAGTTGCAAAAAGTAATCAAATGTCAATAACAATAATGCTACCGACAAAAAGAAACCTAAAATAAAAACGGTAGGAAAGAAAAAAGTTAACTTATTATGTCCTGGATACCAACTATTTAAAATAGGTCGGGCTTTGCCAAATTTACTCACCTGAACTGAAAATTTATCCCAATCAATTCTTCGCTTGTGATATACAAATGCTTCAGGAAAAAGTCGGGTTTCAAAACCTAAATTCCATAAACGAATAGACAAATCAGGATCTTCTCCTGGGTGAATGTTCCCAAAGCCTTTAGAAACTTCAAATGCTTTGCGCGACAAGCCCATATTAAAACTCCGGGGTTGAAACTTCCCTATTTTTTCTGATCCTCCACGGATTCCTCCCGTAGTCAAGAATGAGGTCATGGCAAAATTAATCGCTTTCTGAATATCCGTAAAACTATCCAAGGCCTTGTCTGGACCTCCAAAACAATCGACATAATCTCTTTTCAAAGCTTGTTCAACTTCGGTAAGATAATGTGGCGGAATAATACAGTCTGAATCAAAAATGAGAAAATAATTGCCACTTGCTTTAGCCATTCCATAATTACGAGAATCTCCTGGTCCTGAATTTTCTTTATAGAAATAGGCAATATTCAATTGCGCCATGTATTTTTGAATCACCTCTCCACAAGGAATGGTAGAGCCATCTTCTACAATAACAATTTCAAAATCATTTAAATAGGTAGTTTTAGATAAACTTTCTAATAACTCATCTACTTCATCTGGTCGGTTATATACCGGTATTATAAGAGAAAAATGCATGTTCTAAATTAATAAGACGACATCTTTGTTGAATGTCGTAACAAATATAGTCTTTATAGCTAATTATTTATATTAAAATATATCTGTAAAAAATAAAAAAATGCACCCAAATTGGGTGCATTTTTTTATTAATGTAATCAGAAATTACGAAATACTTGGTATTTGGACCATTTCATCAGCCTCTGCCAAATAATCGACTCCTTCAAATCCAAAACCAAATAGGTTTAAGAAATCTTGTTTGTATCCTGCTAAATCACCTATTTCTGGCAACGACTCAGTAGTTGATTCTTTCCATAAAGCAGCTACTTTTTCTTGTACATCATCACGCATTTCCCAGTCGTCAATACGAATTCTTCCTTTATCATCAGTAGGTACTGCTTGTCCTGTATACAAACGTTGTTGGTACAAACGTTGAATTTGTTCAATACATCCTTCATGAATTCCTTCGGCTTTCATTATTTTATACAATAAAGAAATATACAGTGGAATTACTGGAATCGCAGAACTTGCTTGTGTTACCAACGCTTTATTTACTGACACATATGCTTTCCCATTTAACGAAGCTAAGTTTTCAGTAATTTCAAAAGCAGTTGCCTCTAAATGATCTTTAGCACGGCCAATAGTTCCTTTTCTATAAACTGCCTCAGTAACTTCTGGCCCAATGTAAGAATACGCTACTGTGGTAGCACCATCAGCTAATACGTTAGCTTCTTTCAAAGCCTCCATCCACATTGCCCAATCTTCTCCTCCCATTACCACTACTGTATTATCGATATCTTCTTGATTAGCAGGCTCGATTGATACTTGCGATACATTTCCTGTGTGGAAATCTACTGTTTTATTGGTAAAAGTACCACCAATTGGTTTTAAAGTAGAACGGTGTAATACCCCCGTTTTCGGGTGCATACGTACTGGCGATGCTAAGCTATAAATCACTAAATCAATCTGACCTAAATCAGCTTTGATTAAATCAATCACTTGTTGTTTTACTTCATTAGAGAAAGCATCTCCATTAATACTCTTTGCATACAAACCTGCCTTAGTCGCTTCTTTTTCAAATGCAGCAGAATTGTACCAACCTGGTGAAGCCGTTTTCCCTTCAGCTGGACCTTTTTCAAAAAAGACACCAATTGTAGAGGCATTAGAACCAAAAGCACTTGTAATTCTTGACGCTAATCCAAATCCAGTAGAAGCCCCAATTACCAAAACTCGTTTAGGACCATTGATAACACCTTTGGATTGTACATAAGCAATTTGATTTTTTATATTTTGCTCGCATCCAGCTGGATGAGCTGTCAAGCAAATAAATCCTCTCATTCTAGGTTCTATAATCATATCTTTTAATTCTTAATTGTTTTCTATTTGTTGTTGTTTAGTTGTGTGCAAATATAAACCAAATCTTTAGTTCAACAAGGATTTAGCATGATTTAGAGCCGAGTCAGAAACAACAGCTCCAGATAACATTTGAGCAATTTCTAACACTCGCTCCTCTTCATTCAATAACTTCAACTCTGATTGTGTGTCGTCTGCAATAGTAGATTTAAATACTTTGAAATGACTATCGCCTTTAGCAGCAATTTGGGGCAAATGAGTGATTGCAAACAATTGCATATTACGGCTCATTTCTTTCATTATCTCTCCCATCCTAACGGCAATTTCACCAGAGACTCCTGTGTCAATTTCGTCAAAAATAAGTGTTGGTAATTTAGAATATTGAGCTAAAATGGATTTCACCGCCAGCATAATTCTAGACATTTCACCCCCTGAAGCTACTTTTTTTAACAACCCAAAATCACTCCCCTTATTGGCTGAAAACAAAAACTGAATCTCGTCTTTCCCGTTGGAATAGTAGTGTTTCGTATTTTTAATTTCAATGTTAAAACGTACGTTGGGCATACCCAATGTAGACAAAATTGTGACCAATTGGTCAGACAAAACAGGTACTGCATCTACTCTATTCTCGTGAATAGTATAAGCTAACGCATCTAATTGATTTATTTTATCTTGTATAGATTGTTTTAAAACGGCAATACGGCTTTCTAAATTTCCTAATTCGAATAAAGTATTTTCTAATGTAGTTTGAATAGCTAATAACTGATCAACAGTAGTAACTTGATGTTTCTTTTGTAAATTGAAAATCAATTGTAATTTTTGACTAATCCAATCTAATTTTTCTGGATCATTGATGAGCTTATCAGCACAACGATTCAATTCATCAGATATATCATCTAATTCAATTACTACACTTGTAATTCGATCTAATAAAGAAGTATACTCTGGAGCGAAGGAAGCAATTTTTTGCAACGTATTTTTTATCTCTTTCAAACTAGATAATGCTCCTATTTCCTCTTCATTGGCTATGGCCAAAGACTTATCTACTGCTTCTTTAATAGTTTCAACATTATTAAGCTTTTCAAAATCAGCTTCTAATTGTTCTTGTTCACCGGATTGCAATTTAGCTGCAACCAATTCTTCTAATAAGAATGTGTTGTACTCTTGCTCTTTAATCGACTCCGCCTGTTGTTTTAACAGTACATCCAACTGCGATGTATCTTCTTTATAACGTTTTAAAAGCGACTGATAATTATGGATTTCAGATTGATTATCAGCAATAGCATCTATAATTTTAAACTGCACATTTTCATCTGATAATTCTTGTGTTTGCTGTTGCGAATGAATATCAATTAAATACAAACTCAAATCCTGCAACTCTTGAAGATTTACGGGACTATCGTTGATAAAAGCACGTGACTTTCCAGAAGGTAGTATTTCACGACGAATAATAGTTTCATCTTCATAATCCAAATCATTCGCTTCAAAAAAAGCTTGTAGATTGTATTTCGAAATATCAAAATACGCCTCAATAACACACTTTTCTTCTTTATTTTTAAGAGACGTCAAATCGGCACGTTTCCCTAAAACCAATCCTACTGCTCCTAAAATTATTGATTTACCCGCTCCAGTTTCTCCTGTTATTATAGAAAAACCTCTTGAAAAATCGATAGCTAATTTTTCAATCAATGCATAATTTTTTATAGAAAGCGAAGTTATCATCTATACAATTTCCTAGCTAGTTTTAGAACTTAATAGTACTCCATTTACTAGAATTCATTGGAGACACCTTATTTAAACTGTCAACTAAATCAGCAATAGAAATACTAGGACCTCCAGAGAAAATAGATACAATCTCATCTGACTTTGCATCGAAAAACACTCGGGTTAAAAAAGCATTTGGCCGTAACGAATGCATTTTATTCAATCCTAATAACGCTGACTTTATTTTTTCTTTAGCACCTTTTAAATCTTGACTCATTCCATCTAAAGCCGTGTTGTAATTAAAAGAGGCCGAACGTACTTCATTGTAGGTTGGAGATAACAAATCTGTAATTAAAAAATACCTATTTTGATTACCATCTGCTTGAGACCATCCTTTATATCCTCCTTGCTGAGCTAAATTGGCAATATTTTGAGCAGCCTCTAGATAAGTAGTTCCTGAACGCTCTGCGAATGAATCGGCATCCAAACCTATAATTACATTACAATAAAAAGCGATAACCGCTACAAGATTGGAATCAAAGGCATTAGGGTTATAGAGTAAATTTTCAAATTCTGTATACCTAAAATTAAAATCTTTATCATTAAAATTGAATATTGGGCTAGTATATGAAGAATCGAATATTGGTCGCGATGATTGTACTTGAATTGTCCCTGAAAATTGATCCGCATTTCCCGAGAGTAAAGTAATATACATAGAACAATTGATTCTTTCGTTTTGATTTAGATTTTGTCCCGTCCAATCTGTTTTATTAATAAAATCAGTCAACGAACTTTGTAGGGTTTTAAAAACTTGTTGATTAGGGTTAGCCATCCTTTGCGAATTGACCGTCACAGTGCAATTCAGTTGTTGCGAATGCACAATGAAACCTACAAAAAACAACACAAAAACAATTAGTTTACGCATTAAAATGGGCTATTACTTTATTTAAAATATCCACTGCAACAGCTTCTTTAGATTTTAATTCCACAGGCTCAACTTTGAAATTTTTATCAATGAAAGTAACTTTATTTGTTTCTTTACGAAAACCAGCTCCTTCATCTTGAAGCGAATTTAAAACAATCAAATCTAAGTTTTTTTTCTGAATTTTCAACTTAGCATTTTCAATTTCATTTTCAGTTTCTAAAGCAAAGCCTATCAAAAATTGTTTGGTCTTAGCTACCCCTAAAGAAGCTAAGATATCTTTTGTTTTCTCTAATTCAATTACTAATTCTGAGTCAGTTTTTTTAATTTTATGAGGTGAAATACTTTTGGGTCTATAATCCGCTACTGCCGCCGCTGCAATAGCAACATCAACTTGAGAATAATAGCGCTGACATACTTCAAACATTTCCTCTGCCGAAACTACTGGGATCCAATGTATTGCTGAATGCTCTGCTTTGCAATGAGAAGGTCCTGAAACTAAAATTACAGAAGCTCCTAATTGTGCTGCACTAAGAGCAATGTCAAATCCCATTTTTCCAGAAGAATGATTTCCAATAAAACGTACAGGATCAATTGCTTCATATGTAGGACCTGCAGTTACTAGTATTTTTTTTCCTTTGAGAGGTAATTTACTGGCGATATCTGCTTCCAAAAAAGAAACGATATTTTCAGGTTCAGCCATACGACCTTCTCCTGACAAACCACTTGCTAATTCACCACTTTCAGCTGGAATTATGGAGTTTCCAAAATCAGCCAAGGTTTTAAAATTAGCTATTGTTGAAGGGTGTTTGTACATATCCAAATCCATGGCTGGCGCAAAATAAACGGGACATTTTGCCGACAAATAAGTTGCTAAAAGCAGGTTGTCACATGTTCCTGAAGCCATTTTTGACAATGTATTGGCGGTAGCTGGAGCTATGAGCATGAAATCAGCCCAAAGTGCTAATTCGACATGATTATTCCATACCCCCTCTCCTTTGGATTGTAGTCCATCTTCAGCAGCGGCATCATTTGTGTCGTAAAAAGTAGAATAAACCGGATTTTTAGATAATGTCGCCAGAGTAAGTGGGGTTACAAAATCCTTAGAAGCAGGTGTCATGATCACTTGGACATGTGCACCTGCTTTTATAAATAGTCTTACCAATGAAGCCGTTTTGTAGGCAGCAATTCCACCAGAAACTCCTAGTAAAATTTTCTTACCGTTTAAAACTGACATGGTAAAGATATTACTTGTTGGAGTCTCTGTGGTAGATTTTTCCGTCTAACCATTCTTGAACTGCTAAAGCATGAGGCTTAGGCAATTTTTCGTAGAACTTTGAAACTTCTATTTGCTCTTTATTTTCAAATACTTCTTCCAAACTGTCATTATAAGTAGCAAATTCTTCTAATTTCTCAGTCAATTCTTTTTTAATTTCAGAATTAATTTGATTTGCTCTTTTAGCCATAATGGTTATTGCCTCATACACATTCCCTGTTGGCTCTTCAATAAGTGACTTATTGTAAGTAATTGTATTTACCGGAGCATTCGTCTTTTTTAAATCCATGACTTTATTTATTTAATAAATTTTGTAAATCTTTTTCAATGCGAACTAACATGTCATCCGCTTTTTGTCTGTATTTAGTGTCGCTTTTAAATTTAATCAAATTAGCATAAGCTACTTTTGCTACATTTAATCGCTCTTCCATCTTAGAAGGAATACTATTAATTCCTAATTGGTAAGCAGAGTCTAATTTATAATACAACGCCTCCTCCTTGAAAGGTGTACCAGGATAATCTGCTATAAAATTATCAAGTGCTACTATAGCTGATTTATAATCCGATATAGTATTATACCCTTTTGCATTTTCGAAAACCTTTTGCTCTAATTTTTCATTCAGTTTTTTCATTATAGTATTTGCCTCAGCTAAATATTCTGAATTAGGATACGTATCAATAAAAGCTTGTAATTTTTCAATTGCCTTAGTAGTATCTGTTTGATCCAAACTATATATTGGAGACAACATAGAATAACTTTTAGCTCCTAAAAAAGAAGCTTCCTGTATTTTCTCGCTTTTAGGATAACTTGAAGCAAAATTTTCAAATTGGTATCCTGCTAAATAATATTGTTTTGTATTAAAATACGATTGGGAAAACATGTAAAACAATTTTTCCGCCTGCGGTTTTCCTCTGTAAGAAGATGCTATTTGTTCAAATAAACGAATAGCTTTGTTGTATTTTTTTTCTTCGTACACCTTTGTAGCCATACTGTATTTTGTAGCCACATCTTCGGATTTTAAAGCCTTTTGGTACTCATTACAAGAGACCAAAAAAACAACAATAAGTAACAGACATACTATTTTTTTCATTTTTCTACTTTATTCATGTTTAACTAGAACTCAATCCATCGCAAAACATACCGAAGTTAAGGTGGCAAATTTAGCTATTAATTTGCCGACTACAAAATATTTTTTTTGGTAAAAAAAAGGTGAAATAATTGCACTTATTAATTGCTTTTCTGAACAAACAAATCAATTCTATTTGCTAAAGAATTATCCACTTTTACTAATGGTAAGCGAACTGTATTTTCAGCAATTCCCAACGATTGAAAAACTTGTTTAATTCCTGCAGGGTTGCCTTGTTCAAAAATCATATCAATACATTCTGATAACGAATATTGAATTGCAAAAGCCTGATCTACTTTACGATTTAATCCTAAACGAATCATTTCTGAAAAAGTAGTAGGAAAACCTTGTCCAATAACAGAAATTACTCCAGAACCACCCGCTAATATTAATGATAAAGCCGTCATATCATCTCCTGAAATGACCAAGAAATCTTTTGGTTTTGTTTTTAACAATTGAAAACCTTGTACCAAATCTCCCGAAGCCTCTTTGATAGCAACAACATTTTTAAAATCAGTGGCTAATCGAACTACTGTTGCAGGCAACATATTACTTGATGTCCGTCCAGGAACATTATACAGAATCACCGGTAGTGGGGATGCTTCCGCCACTGCTTTAAAGTGCTGATAAATCCCTTCCTGTGTGGGTTTATTATAATAAGGTGAAACTGAAAGAATGGCCGAAAATGAAGCTAAATCTCTAGTTTTTAATTCAGAGACTACTTCCATGGTATTATTACCTCCAACACCCAAAACTAAAGGCAATCTCCCTTTGTTAGCCGCTACAACTGTTTCAATAACTAACTCTTTTTCAGCAGCTGACAATGTAGCATTTTCAGCAGTAGTACCTAGCACTACCAAATACTCTACTCCACCGTCAATTGAAAAATTCACAATTCTAGTTAATGCCTCTGTATCAATTGAAAAATCAGCTTTAAAAGGAGTTACAAGAGCAACACCTGTTCCTATTAATGATTGCATATTACGATTCTATTTTGTTTAATACTTTTAAATATTTGAATAACTCATGAACAAAAACGGAATAATTTTCAGGTTTTGTTGTGATCATCAAATGATTGAACTTTTTATCTATAGCTGAAAATCCAACTTTAAATTGTGCTTTAGAATTATTAGTAATGAGTAGTAAAATAGCTTTTTCAATAGCATAATAACTAATCAATAAATCAAATTCAGTTTGAATAAATTCAGTAACAACTGTATTCTGAATCTCACCACTCCAGTTTATAATTGTTGAGCTAAAAGTAAATTCAGAAAACGATTCTTTCTTATTTATTTCATCTCTATAAACTAGTATTGTAATGTTATTTTGACAAAAACCATTAGCAATTAACGCTTGAATCAAGTCTTGTTTTTCTGTAAAAACACTTTCATCCACTAACAATCCAACGGTTTTTATAAAATTAGTACTTGGCTGAGTGGTTACCTCCTGCCATTTACTCTTTAATCTATATTTTAAATAAAAATTCTTTAAATAATTTAAAAACATAGTACATTTACCTATTCACAAAATTAAGTAATTAAGTCGCATTTGAAATGGTAAAACTAAAAAAGTATAATCAATTTTTAAAACTTTTTGTTGTATTTACAACAATTGTATTGTTTTTTTCATGTAGTAATTCCACTTATCGACTCACAACAATAGAAGGCAAACGCCTTCCTATCAATCAAAAAATAAGTCAAACAACTGAAATTGAAAACTATATCACCCCTTACAGAGAACATATTAATGCTGCTTTAAGTAGTGTTTTAGCCTATAGCCCAGAAACTTTAAATAAAAGTGGCAGCACTTGGCAATCACCATTGGGGAATTTATTAGCCGATGTTACTCTTCAAGCTGGAAATAAAGTATTCCAATTGCGAGAGAAAAAATCAGTAGACATCTGCCTATTGAATAGCGGCGGCATTCGTTCCATTCTCCCTAAAGGAAATGTAACAGCTCGCACCGCATTTGAAATCATGCCTTTTGAAAATAGTTTGGTGGTGATTACTTTAAAAGGAGACCAAATTCAAGAATTAGTCGATTATTTTATTGCTACTAAAAAAGCACACCCCATTGCAGGTATCACTTTTACCATTCAAAAAAACAACAGCGCAAAAAATATTGTTATTCAAGGAAAACCACTTGATTTAGCAGCTATTTATAATGTTGCTACGAATGATTATTTAGCTAATGGAGGCGACAATATGAATTTCTTCAAAAAAGGAATTCAGAAATATGATTTAGAGTATAAATTACGAAATATCCTGATTGACTACTTCAAAGAAGTAGACACTATACCTGTAATCAAAGACATCCGTATTACTGAAGAATAAGTTCCAAAAAACAGAAAGATGAAAAGAAGAGATTTTATAGAAAAAACAGCAGCAGGTTCTGCATTTGTAGGATTGGGATTGTCATTGAGCAGTTTTAAATCAGCTGATTTAAAAAAGATAACTATTTTACATACTAATGACGTTCACAGTCATATTGACCCTTTTCCTGCCGATGATCCTCGTAATGCCAATATGGGAGGTGTGAGCCGAAGAGCTGCTTTGATAGAAAGTATTCGTCAAGAAAACTCGAATGTATTACTTCTCGACGCAGGCGATATTTTTCAAGGAACACCGTATTTTAATTATTATGGTGGCGAATTGGAATTCAAATTAATGAGTATGATGAAATATGATGCTTCAGCTATTGGGAATCATGATTTCGACAACGGAATAGAGGGTTTGCGCGCTCAAATGCCACATGCCACTTTTGAATTCATCTCAGCCAACTATGATTTTAAAAATACTGTGATGGATGGTTTTGTCAAACCCTATAAAATTTTCATCAAAGACGGAATTAAGATTGGGGTTTTTGGTTTAGGAATTGAATTTGATGGATTAGTGGACAAAAAACTATACAAAGAAACCGTGTACAACGATCCTGTTGAAATCAGTCAAGACATGGTTCACATCTTGAAAAAAGAACAAAAATGTGACTTAGTGATTTGTTTATCACACTTGGGTTATAAATACACCAAAGAAGATGCAGACAAGATTAGTGATTTGAAACTGGCTACCTTAACTGAAGATATTGATTTAATCATCGGTGGTCACACCCATACATTTTTAGACAAACCCACTATTGTCAAAAACAAAGCTGGGAAAGACGTATTAGTGAATCAAGTGGGTTGTTACGGAATCAACTTAGGACGAATTGACTTCTATTTTGATAGCAACAAACAGAATATTGCGAAAGGAAAATCGATTGTAGTTTAACTACATGTTAATCATTGCATTAAAATCCTCTTCTGAAATTATCGGGATATTGAGTTTGTTAGCTTTATCTAATTTGGCCGGCCCCATATTGTCACCTGCCACCACATAATCGGTTTTGGCTGAAATAGAACTTCCTACTTTGCCGCCATTATCCTCAATAGCTTGTTTTAGTTCATCTCTTGAAAACAAAGTGAATACTCCAGAAACGACAAAGGTTTTGCCTTGTAATTTATCCGTAGCGTCTGGATTTATTTTTTCTACAATTTCAAATTGAATGCCGTAGTTTTTCAATCGCTCTATAATCATTTGATTTTCTTGATTGTCAAAAAAGTCAATTACACTTTGAGCTATACGTTCTCCTATCTCATCAACCAAAATTAAATCCATCAAACTAGCTTGGCGTAAAGCATCAATATTTTTATAGTGTTTCGCTAATTTCTTGGCTACTGTTTCTCCCACATAACGAATTCCTAAAGCAAACAACACACGTTCAAATGGAATGTTTTTAGATTGCTCAACCCCATTTACTAAGTTCTCAGCTGACTTTTGAGCCATGCGTTCCAAAGGCAAAATTTGTTCTACCCTCAATTCATATAAATCAGCATAATTATGAACCAAACCATTATTAAATAACAGCGCAACTGTTTCACCTCCAAGTCCCTCAATATCCATGGCCTTTCTAGAAATATAATGCTGAATTCTCCCTATAATCTGTGGCGGACAACCATAGAAATTGGGGCAATAATGATTAGCTTCGCCTTCATTACGCACTAATTGAGTTTGACATTCTGGACAATGGGCAATATACTGCGTTGGTTCAGTAAATAAGGGACGCTGCGCCAAATCAACCGCTATAATTTTAGGAATAATTTCTCCACCTTTTTCAACAAAAACAGTATCGCCAACACGAATATCCAATTTTTCAATTTGGTCGGCATTGTGTAATGAAGCACGTTTTACAATAGTACCTGCCAATTGAACGGGTTCTAAATTAGCCACAGGTGTAATCGCACCGGTACGACCCACTTGGTATGAAATAGAGTTGAGTCGAGTTACTACTTGTTCCGATTTGAATTTATATGCTATTGCCCATCGTGGTGATTTGGCAGTAAAGCCTAATTCTTCTTGGTATTGAAACGAATTTACTTTAACCACTACTCCATCCGTTTCATACGGTAAGTTATGACGATGTGTATCCCAATAATCTATAAACTGAAAAACTTGATCCAAATTTCTCGCCAACTTTGCTTCTTTAGGGGCTTTAAATCCCCAAGCTCTAGCAGTTTCTAAACTTTCAAATTGCGAATCAAAAGGCAATTGATTCCCAATTAAAAAATACAATAAGCAATCTAAAGGCCTTTTGGCTACTTCAGTACTATCCTGTAATTTCAAGCTTCCAGAAGCTGTATTCCTAGGATTTGAATACGGAGTTTCGCCTATCTCAATTAATTCCTGATTCATTTTTTCAAAACCAGCAAAAGGTAAAATAATTTCGCCTCGCACGTCAAATTTGGGAGGATAATTACCTTTCAATTGTAACGGAATGGATTTGATTGTTTTGATATTAGTAGTCACATCATCTCCTTGAAAACCGTCACCACGAGTCACAGCTCGCTTTAGCTTTCCATTTTCGTAGGTAATACTAATTGACGCTCCGTCATATTTCAACTCGCAAGTATATTCCAAAGGCACATCACCCAGCACTTTTTGAATTCGTTTTTCCCATTCCAACAAATCTTCTTTAGAATACGAATTATCCAAAGAGTACATGCGATGTTCGTGAACTACCGTTTCAAAATTTTTAGTAATGGCCCCTCCAACACGTTGCGTAGGAGAACTTTCATCAAAGAATTCAGGATGTTGATTTTCTAAATCTTGTAATTGAGCCAATTTCAAATCAAACTCATAATCCGAAATAGTGGGTTGATCTAACACATAGTAATTATAGTTGTGTTGATTTAATTCCTCTCGTAAATTTTGAATCGTATTTTGAATGTCCATAGAAAAATAAAATTGGCTATTTTAGTTTTTGAAATAGTGTACTAAAATAGCCAAATTAATAGAAATACCAATACAATTACGATTCAATAATCGAATTTATTTGTTGGTATAATTGTCCGTCACTTAAGAAAGCGCCTTGCTGAATTAAAGCAAATACAGAGGCATTTCGCTCTTCGGTAAATACTTTTTTTCCTATTTTCATTTCAATAGTTTCAGTAAACATATTGTCACTCAACCATTGTAAGCCGTCTTTAGTTAAAAAGTCAACCTCTGGAACCAATGATTTTAGCACAATAGAATTGACATAGGTATCAAAACATTGGAAAAGAAAAATATGATTTTTAGAAAAATGTTCCAAATATTCAGCTTTGGTCAATACCCCTTCCCAAATCAAATCAGAAAAAACATCTAATTCTTGTTCCGCTACTTCGGGTTGATTTTCTTTTATAGTATCCCATTCAGCTTTATCAATCGATTGGCTTGCCAAAAAGTTGATGAACTCTGGGTGTAATTCTTCGAATTGTTCTTTGGTTAATCTTGAGTATTTCATATCATTAAGGGAACATTTTAAACTAGTTCCAAATTGTTAAAATATAAAAATGAGATTGCTTCGTTCCTCGCAATGACATTAAACAAAAAAATCCCGACTTGCATCGGGATTTTAAAATATAAGTTAAGAAATTATGCTTTTTCAGCAACAATTTCGTAAGCTAATTCTACGATAACATCTCTGTGTAAACGAACTGAAGCAGTATATTTTCCTGTACGTTTAACAATTCCGCTAGTAATGAATTTTCTATCAATTTCTTGACCTGCATTAGCCAAAGCTGCAGCGATGTCAATGTTAGTAATAGAACCAAATAATTTTTCACCACCTGCTTTTGCAGTGATTTTAATTTCGATAGCTTTTAAAGTTTCAGCTAATGCTTTTGCATCTGCTACCACTTTAGCTTCTTTGTGCGCTCTTTGTTTCAAGTTCTCAGCTAATACTTTCTTTGCAGAAGGAGTTGCCAATTGTGCGAAACCTTGAGGGATTAAAAAGTTACGACCATAACCGTTTTTTACAGTTACTACATCATCTTTAAAACCTAAATTTTGAACGTCTTTTTTTAGAATCAATTCCATGTTGTTGTCCTTGTTATAGAAGTTAGGTTCTCTTTAGGGAGAAACCAACAACTGAGTTTAAATTATTTTAATAAATCGGCCACGTATGGCATTAAAGCTAAGTGACGTGCTCTTTTCACAGCAACAGACACTTTTCTTTGGTATTTCAATGAAGTACCTGTTAAACGACGAGGAAGAATTTTTCCTTGCTCATTAACGAATTTCAATAAGAAATCAGCATCTTTATAATCGATATATTTGATACCTGATTTTTTGAAACGACAATACTTTTTAGTTTTGTTAGTTTCTATGTTCAAAGGCGTAAGATATCTGATATCTCCGTCTTTTTTTCCTGAAGCAGATTGTTGTAATGTAGCCATAATAATTAAGCTTTTTGAGATTTAAGTTTAGTTCTTCTTCTTTCAGCCCAAGAAATTGCGTGTTTATCTAAACTTACAGTTAAGAAACGCATAACTCTCTCGTCACGTCTAAATTCAGTTTCAAAAGCAAGTAATACTTCACCAGCAACTTTGAATTCGAATAAATGGTAAAAACCACTTTTCTTGTTTTGAATTTCGTAAGCCATTTTTTTTAGGCCCCAGTCTTCTTTCGATACCATTTCAGCTCCGCGACTAGTAAGAAATTCTTCAAATTTGCTTACTGTTTCCTTTACCTGAACTTCAGATAAAACGGGATTTAAAATGAAAACAGTTTCATAATGATTCATAAATAATGTATTTATTTGTTAAATTGGGTGCAAAAATAATCAATTCTTTTATATATACAAGCGATAATCAGTTTTATTATATTTTCGTGTAAATATTCTCCTGCTTTTGTAAATTTTAAATAATTTTTAATTAAATTTAGTGATTGATAATCAGTAACTTAATAAATTATGAAATTAAATTGTTTAATAATTGAAGACAGTGCGGTTCAACGAATGATTGTAGCAAGATTAGTTAACAATCATCCGCAATTAAATTTAGTAGGTGATTTTTCTAATGCCATTGAAGCACGTAATTGTATGGCAATTCATCCTGTAGATTTAATTTTTTTAGACATTGAAATGCCTGTCATTAGTGGATTCTCTTTTTTAGAAGGACTCAAAACGAAACCGCAAATCATTTTTGTAACCGCTAAAGCCGAATATGCACTTCGGGCATTTGACTATGACGCCACCGATTACCTCCAAAAACCAGTTGCTTTAAATCGGTTTGAAACTGCAGTGAAACGCGCTTTGCATTTACATTCTCTCGAACACGAGATTAAAGAAGATTCTGGAGAACATATTTTCATTAAAAGTAATCTCAAAAAATTAAAAATATTCACTTCTAAAATAAAATGGATTGAAGCATTTGGAGATTACGTGAAAGTGGTCACTGAAGAAGGCAACAACCTAGTTCTTTCTACTATGAAATCATTTGAAAATAATTTAAGTAAAGAAAAATTTGTCCGAGTACACAAATCGTACATTATCAATATTGACAAGGTGGAGCGCTACAATAGTAAATTTGCTGAAATTGGTTCTTCTAAAATACCATTGAGTCGGCACAAAAAAGAAGATTTAATAAAAGCACTAACTTTTACTTAACTAAAAACTAATAATAATCTACATTTATTGATACTTTTATCGCCCTGTATTGGGGAACCGCCTCAAAACTATTTATTATTTTTTGAATTGTTTTTTTAGTACCTCCAATAGGTAAATTATGAGGGATTTTAATTAAAATAGTCCTTATATATTCATTTCTTATCCTACTAATGGGTGGTTCTTCGGGACCTAAAACAGACAATGCTAAATTTTGACTCATTACTTGATACAACCACATCGCCCCTTCTTTCAACTTATCAAAATCACGATGTTTTAGCGTTAACTTAACCAACCTAAAATAAGGAGGATATTTATAGATCTGACGATCGTACAATTGTTCCGTATACATCCCTAAATAATCATTATTAGTCACTTGCTGGATTGTATTATGATTGGGATTATAGGTCTGAATAACTACTTTTCCGCGTTTTTCAGATCGCCCTGAACGTCCAGAAACCTGTGTCATCATTTGAAAACTTCTTTCAAAAGCTCGGAAATCAGGATGATACAACATGGTATCGGCATTCATAATCCCCACTAAACTCACGTTGTTAAAATCCAAGCCTTTAGCTAACATTTGGGTTCCAACTAAAATTTCTATTTCTTGATTTTTAAAACTATCAATAATTTTTTCAAAACCAAATTTTCCTCGGGTGGTATCCTGATCCATTCGGCCAGTTTTGGCATTAGGAAAAATAGATAGTAATTCTTGTTCAATTTGTTCCGTTCCAAAGCCTTTTGTAGCCAAATCAATACTGGAACAACTATGGCAATGCGTAGGTTTAGCCATCGAATAACCGCAATAATGACAACGCAATTGATTCTTGTGTTTGTGATAAGTCAAACTCACATCACATTGTTGGCATTGAGGCACATTACCACAAGTCAGACATTCAATTATTGGTGAATACCCTCTCCTATTTTGAAATAGAATCACTTGTTCTCCCAAAGACAGAGCCGTAGTTATCGATTCAATCAACAAATTACTAAAATGACCCGTCATTTTTTTACGAAAATAACTGTCTTTTAAATCTACCAATTCAATTTCTGGCAACTGCACTCTACCAAAACGCTCTGTAATTTCGACCAAACCATATTTATCTGATTGGGCATTAAAATATGATTCAATACTTGGCGTTGCCGAACCTAAAAGCACTTTAGCCTGATGCGAATGTGCCAAAACAATTGCTGCATCACGGGCGTGGTACCTTGGTGCTGGATCTACTTGTTTGAACGTTTGCTCGTGTTCTTCGTCTACAATAATCAAACTTAAATCAGAAAATGGCAAGAACAATGCTGATCTCGCACCAATTACTATTTGTGCTTTAGATGATTTTTCTAGGACTTGCCTCCACAACTCCACCCGTTCATTATTACTATATTTGGAATGATACACTCCTACTTTGTCCCCAAAATAAGTTCGTAAGCGTCCAACTAATTGAGCTGTTAAAGCAATTTCAGGTAAGAGATACAGTACTTGTTTTCCTGTTGCTAGTTGTTCCTCAATGAGTTTAATGTAAATTTCTGTCTTTCCGCTCGATGTCACTCCGTGCAGCAAACACACTTCTTTTTTTACGAATCGACTTTTAATCTCTTCAAAAGCGCGTTGTTGAGCTACACTCAATTGCAAATCAGCTTCTTGTGCATTCCCATCAAAATTGACTCTATCTTCTTGAATAAAATACTCTTCTAGTATTTCTTTTTCAATTAGTGCTTTAACTATGGCTGAAGACGAATTAGCAACTTCTAGTAATTGTTTTACTGAAATTGGTTTTTTCTCAACAGCAATCAATTGAAAGTAAATTAAAACCACTTCTCTCTGTTTAGCTGCTCCTTTGAGTAATTCTAATAAATCGCTTAAACCTGCATCAGAATTGTATTTAGCATGCAACCTTACATAGCGAACCAATTTGGGTTTGTATTGCTCTTGTACCTCTTCCTGAAGTACCAACACCTCTTTGCTTACTAATTTTTGAATAATAGGAAAAATATTTTTTTTATTCAAAATAGCTACTATATCTTGTATTCTCAAGGAACTTTGTTGTTGCAAAGCCTCATAAATCAAAAACTCTTCATCAGAAAGAGAACTTTTATCTATATCGATGGATTGCTTTTGAGAAATTATTGTTTCACTTTCTAACAATAATGCACTAGGCATAGCGCCTCGATACACATCTCCAATGGCACACATATAATAATTCGCAATCCATTGCCAATGTGCTATTTGAATTTCTGTTACTATTGGTTTTTCATCTAGTATTTGGTCGATTTCTTTAGCTTGATATAATGACGGAGCGTTTTGGTGCTTGTCAATAATTAAAGCTGTGTACATTTTGCTTTTGCCAAAAGGCACCACTACTCTTATCCCTTTTTGTAAAAAATGGAATTCTGCTTCCGAAACTAAATAAGTAAAGGTTTTAGAAAGTGAAAGTGGCAAAATTACTTCGACAAAATACATCTTATCCAATAGCATTTAGTTTACTCGGTACCAATATTGTGTTCTTCCTAATAAAGAAACCCCAATATAACCTCTGACTTTGAGTTTGTCTTTAGACTCTAGGGAAAGTGTACATTTATACAATTTCCCATTTTTAGGATCTAGAATTTCACCTGAATCGTATTCAGTACCATTTTTAGACAATCCTTTAACGATAATCAAACCCAGAATAGGCTTATTTTTATCTTCCCCAGAACATTTTTGACAAACCTTATTCCTATTAGCCAAGTCTAATATGTCTACTACTTTTGCATAAATTTTTCCCGATTTAGAAAAAACTTCTACAATAGATTTAGCATCGCCTGTTTCATCATCAATCGTTTTCCATTTTCCAAGAATCGATTGAGAATTGACACTAATCGAAAAAAAGATAAATAATAACACACAATAATTCTTATTCATATTCAACAATTTAATTATTAATTTAATTGGTACTCGTTTTGTTTTTTCAATTTAGCAATAATGGCATTTAATTCAAATCCTAACAATAAAATCATACAATTAATCCAAATATAAAACATCAAAATTAACAAAGTTCCTATAGAGCCGTACAACTCATTATATTTGGAAAATTTAATTACCCAAATTCCAAAAAAATACGATGAGATAATAATTAAAATAGTTGTAAAAACAGACCCTATACTTATAAATCGCGATTTATGAAATTGTTTTGTTCCATAACGCAATAAAATAGAACTAGTAACTAAAATCATCAAAATCACAAACGCATAACGCCCCATTTCTATCAACGGAACTCGGTCACTCAAAACATCTTGGATAATAGTTTGCTGTATAATTACTTCAAAAATTACGATTGCAGCGACTGTTACAATCAACAAAATTGACAGGATCATTGAAATACCTATTGCTATTAAATACTGCCTTAAAAAACCTCTTTTTACTAAAACATGCTTTGAAGATTCAAACCCACTTATGATTCCCGAAATTCCATTAGCCATCAAAAAAATAGACAATACAAATCCTGAAGACAACAAACCTGAATGACTATTATTTAAAATATCATTGATAATCTTATAAATAGCATCATAGGTATTAGGAGGTACTCCATCTTTAACAAATTCCAAAAAATCAGCTTGAAAACCTTCAATAGGAATATAGGGAATTAAGTTCAAGATAAACAAAGCAAAAGGAAAGAGTGCCATAAAAAAACTAAACGCTACAGCACTGGCGTGATACGTCAACCCCCCCTCAACTATTCCTACTACATACAACTCCAGTAAATCGTACAACGACAAGCCTTGCAACCATGGTAATTTGATGCGTTGCAATACTAGAATTATATTTCGAAGTATTGGTATTTTTAAAAGTCTTTTTTCTATCTGTTTTGACATCTTAAAATGCTTTCAAACTTAAATCCATATTAGACACCGAATGTGTTAATGCTCCAGATGAAATATAATCAACTCCGCATTCAGCGTATTGCCTAATTGTAGTTTCATTTATATTTCCAGAAGACTCGGATTGACACCTCCCATGTATTAACGCTACTGCTTTTTTAGTATCTTCATAATTAAAATTGTCAATCAAAATGCGATGTACACCATCACTTTTTAAAATCTCTTCAATCTCATCTAAATCACGAGCTTCAACAATAATTTTCAAATCTAAATCATTGGCTTTAAGATATTCTTTTGTTTTGGCTATAGCCAAAGTAATCCCACCTGCAAAATCAATATGATTGTCCTTCAACATAATCATATCATACAACGCAAACCGATGATTATACCCTCCTCCAATTGTAACCGCCCATTTTTCTGGTGCTCGAAAACCTGGGGTAGTTTTACGTGTGTCTAATATTTTAGTTTTGGTACCTTCTAATAATTGTACAAATTGATTTGTTTTTGTAGCAATTGCAGACATTCTTTGCATTGAATTCAACACCACTCGTTCTGCCTTTAAAATAGATTGTGAATTTCCCGAAACATGAAAAACAACATCTCCTTTTTTAACAAAAGTTCCATCTTCAATAAAAGTTTCTATTTGTAAGTCAGTATCTACATAATCAAATATCATTTTAGCAAAAGAAACTCCTGCAATAATCCCTTCTTCTTTAACCAATAACTGGGCTTTTCCATTTGCAGAAGCTGGAATACAAGCCAAAGAACTATAATCTCCAACCCCCACATCTTCACGTATGGCATTGGCAATCAAAATTTCTAACTCTTTTTTGAATTGGACATCATTAATCATTTGTAACCGTTTTTAATAGATTGCTAAAGTAGAATATATTTTATGGAATTAAAAATTTGTATTTAGTATAATTGTAAGCATATTGAAAACAAAAAAAGGGTAACAAAAGTTACCCTTCAATCTATTTTTTTTATTTAATTGGTTGTTTGCCTAGCTACTTCGCCATGATGTACTATATCCAATCCAACTGTTTGATCTTCTTCGTTAACACGAACTGGTATAAACCTATTAATTATTTTAAATAACAATACCGTAAAAATAAAAGCATAGCTTATCGCAAAAAGAATTGCTACACATTCTTTGAATAGTAACATCCCATCACCTCCAAATAACAATCCATTTGGAACTAAGGAATTAATTTGACTATTGGCAAAAAATCCCAAACAAATAGTTCCGATAATTCCACCCATACCATGAACTCCCCAAACATCTAAAGCATCATCCCAACCTTTGTGCTCTTTGTATTTTACAGCAACAAAGCAACCAATAGCTGCAATAATCCCAATAAGCGCTGCTGAATAAATATCTACATATCCTGCGGCAGGTGTGATAGTTGCTAATCCAGCCACTGCTCCAGTCATTAAACCTATGAAAGTAGGTTTCTTTTTACCTGTATTCCATTCAATTAACAACCAAGTCACCGCTGCAAATGAAGCCGCAGTATCTGTATTTAAAAATGCAGAAATGGTTACCGAATTCACTGCCAACTCACTCCCTGCATTAAATCCGTACCAACCAAACCATAATAAAGCGGTTCCAATAGCAACTAAAGGAATATTGTTAGGTTCGTGCGATTTTTGACGTTTTCCAACAAAATAAACTGAAGCCAACGCAGCAAAACCAGCCGTTGCATGAACTGTGATTCCACCTGCAAAATCAAACACACCCCACTCAGCTAATAATCCACCACCCCAAACCATGTGAACGAAAGGATAGTACACAAATATTTGCCATAAGATAAGGAAAACCACATATGATTTAAACGAAACTCGATTAATAAATGCCCCCGTTATCAACGCTGGGGTAATAATAGCAAACATCATTTGGTATGCTATAAAAATATACTCTGGAAAACGTTTGTCAGGTGAATACAAAGTGGAGGGAGTAATACCGTGATAAAATGCCTTGTCAAAATTTCCAATGATTCCAAAAAAATCATTTCCAGCATCCATCGTTCCGCTAAAACAAACTGAATATCCAAAAGCAAACCATAGCACCGTACTGATTCCCATAGAAACAAAACTTTGCATCATGATACTCAAAATATTCTTATTACATCCTAATCCACCATAGAAAAAAGCAAGTCCTGGTGTCATTAACATTACCAAACTAGTGGCAAGAATCATAAAAGTAGTTAAGCCTACATCTAACATAATTATCAAATTTTAAGTGATTCACAAAAATAAATAATCAATACAATATATTTTTTTAGTTTTTTACTAAAATTGTGAAATTTTAAATTTAAAAATAGGGGGATTGCCCAAAAAATTAATAAATCTTAAATTAAACCCCTTCAAAAAATAGGGTTATTAGTAAAAATCATTAAAAAAATTCTCCATACTAAATAATCCTTAAAAATAGATTTAACACTACAACAGCCATTTTTTATCAAAACCTTATCTTTGCCTTTTGAAATCAACATAATAATGAATATCAAACTCATCGCTATTGGTAAAACTGACAACAAAGCACTACAATCATTAATTGATGATTATACCAAGCGCTTGTCTTTTTATATCAAATTTGAATTGGATATCATTCTCGATATTAAAAACGTGAAAAACTTATCCGAAAGCCAACAAAAAGAAAAAGAAGGCGAATTAATTTTGGCTAAAATCACTCCAACAGACCAACTGATTTTATTGGATGAAAATGGAAAGAATTTTTCAAGTGTTGGTTTTTCAGAAGAATTACAAAAAAAGATGAATTCAGGAATCAAGACCTTAGTCTTTGTGATTGGAGGTCCCTATGGGTTTTCGGAAGCAGTGTATGCTAAAGCGCAAGGAAAGATTTCGCTTTCACAAATGACATTTTCACACCAAATGGTACGCTTATTTTTTATTGAACAACTGTATCGCGGATTTACAATTTTAAGAAACGAACCGTATCATCATCAGTAATTTACGATATACGATACACGATTTACGAAGTGCAATTTAATACACAAACTCTTCAACCAAAACGTTGGATAAATGTAAATTTTGAACCGCAATTTTATACTGAATATACTTTTCAAAACTAATGTTCTTGTCAAATCCCAAACTAGTTGTTGCAGCATTATTTTTTAATTTTTGAAGCGCATCGCCATTCTTTGAGAAATAAACAATAGAACCCGACTTTGGGTTTGTCAATTTAAATTGCAACTTAGCGAATGAAATAAAAGCTAAATTTTTATGAACACTATCTGAATACGAGAAATAATTCTCCGAGGTTTCACTATTATGCGCACTTCCCTCCTTTTTAGCCTGTAGTTTTATAATTTCTGGTACGACCAATCGCAAAGGCAAACGCTTATCAATATGAAAAATCCAATTAGTTGAACTAATCGAATTTTTTCTATTCACTTCTACCAAAGTATCTTTACCATTCGTTTTAAAAAACAAGTAAATAGACGAATAATCTTGAACGTCTTTCACAATCGAAACATCTGACTTAGGCAATAAAATCGTTGCATCTTTTCCGCAAGAAAATAAAACAAACAAGAGGATTAAACTTAAATATTTCATTTAGTTGATTGCATTAAATAAAGTAACACATTCCACTGCTTCTTTTACATCGTGAACACGAAGGATATTAGCTCCTTTTAATAACGAAATTGTATTTAAAGCTGTTGTTCCATTAAGCGACTCTGAAGCATTACAATTCAGGACTTTATATACCATTGATTTTCTAGAAATACCTGCTAAAATTGGCAAATAAAATTGTTGGAACAACTCCATTTTTTGAAGCACTTCGTAATTTTGCTCTACCGTTTTGGCAAAGCCAAATCCAGGATCAATAATCAAATCATTAATACCTAATCTTCTGGCAGCCGCAATTCGTTCTGAAAAATACAAAATCATTTCCTTGACCACATCCTGGTATTCCGTTAGCGATTGCATGGTTTGAGGATTCCCTCTCATGTGCATCATAATATAAGGCACATTGTGTTTAGCAATAGTATTTAACATAGTATCGTCTAATTGCCCTGCTGCAATATCATTAATTAAAGCTGCTCCTTTTAGGATACAAGCTTCAGCTACTTCAGAGCGAAAAGTATCAATTGAGATTAAAATTTGAGAAAACTGCTGTACGAGCAACTCAACAACAGGAACAATTCGCGCCATTTCTTCTTCGACAGAAACAAATTCGGCATTGGGTTTACTCGAATACGCACCGATGTCAATAAAAGTTGCCCCTTCTGAAAGCATTTTTCCAACTTGAGCTATAATTTCGGCTTCATTTGTATACTTCCCACCATCAAAAAAAGAATTCGGAGTTAGGTTTAGAATTCCCATTACTTTAGGCTTCGTTAAATCGATAAGCTGTCCTTTGCAATTAATCGTCATTTCAATCTGGTTTTAAAGACCTTGTTTTTCTTCTTTCAGAAAAATTATTCTTATTTTTGAAAAATTTTGAATACAAATATACATCAATAATGAAGAATACTTCACAAGAATATGATGCCGTTGTTGCGGTATGTCGCGATTTATTTACCAAAAAAATGAAAGATTACGGAAGTGCTTGGCGTATTTTACGATTGCCATCGCTTACTGACCAAATATTTATTAAAGCACAACGAATCAGAAGTTTACAAGAAAACAAGGTTCGTAAAGTTAACGAAGACGAATCAGGAGAATTCATCGGAATCATCAATTATTCCATTATGGCATTGATTCAGCTAGAATTAGGAATTGCTGAACAACCCGATTTGGATGTGGAAAAAGCAACCCAATTGTACGATGCTAAAATCGCTGCCACCAAAGAATTAATGGAAAATAAAAACCATGATTATGGGGAAGCTTGGCGCGAAATGCGCGTGAGTTCTTTGACGGATTTGATTCTTCAAAAATTACTTCGTGTGAAGCAAATTGAAGACAACAAAGGAAAAACATTAGTTTCGGAAGGAATTGATGCTAATTACCAAGACATGATTAATTATGCTGTTTTTGCATTGATTTTAATGAAATAAACAATCCGTATCTCAAATTCCTAAATTATGACGAAGCTGAAAAATAGTATCACCCAATTTTCAAGAATTTTTGTTGGAATACTCTTTATTATTTCAGGATTAATCAAACTGAATGACCCACTAGGTTTTTCATACAAATTGGCCGAATATTTTGGCGAACCTGTTTTTAACTTACCTTTCTTCGTCCCATTTTCATTAGCAATAGCACTCTTTTTAGTTATTCTCGAAGTCGTTTTGGGAATTATGTTGTTAATTGGTTTTAAATCAAAACTAACCGTTTGGCTTTTATTACTGCTAATCGTCAAATTCACCTTTCTAACATTCTATTCTGCTTATTTCAATGTAGTTAAAGATTGTGGTTGCTTTGGAGATGCTTTACATCTAACGCCTTGGGAATCGTTTACAAAAGATGTGATTTTATTATTTTTTATTCTCATCTTATTTTTCAACGTCAAATTAATTCGACCGCTATTCCAATCTAAAATTCAAACTATTGTAGTAGTTTCAAGTATTGTACTTTGCAGTTTCATGGGATATTGGGTACTGAATCATTTACCGATTATTGATTTCAGACCTTTTAAAGTGGGAAACAACATTCAAAAAGGAATGGAAATTCCTGCTGGTGCACCAAAATCAGTCGTAGCTATGACTTTCATTTATAAAGTAAATGGAGTTGATACTGAATTTACGGAAAAAGATTTGATGAAAATCCCTACCGGAGCTACCTTTGTAGACCGAAAAGACAAAGTAATTGTAGAAGGATATGTGCCTCCTATTCACGATTTTGCTATGGAAAAAGACGGTTCTGACTATAAAGACGAATTGTTACAAAACCCAAAACTAGTAGTTTTTGTTACTTACGACCTAGCTATTTCCAACAAAGACGGGTTGGCACAATTAGAAAATCTAAAACAAAAAGCTACAGCAAAAGGGTACACGGTTATTGGCATGACAGGTTCAGCTCCTGAACAAATAGAAAAAACTAAAAAAGAATTTGGATTTACATTTGATTTTTATTTTTGCGATGCTACCGCTTTAAAAACCATCGAAAGAGCCAATCCAAGTATTGTAATTCTTGAAAAAGGTACTGTAAAACAAAAGGTTCATTATAATGACATTCAGGATTTAAAATTATAATCTTATCGTTAATAAGTAGCTTATTTATTAACTATAACGATATTGAAATCAAGTAGTAGCCAACGGATTTAAGCTTTCTATTTACTTTAAATTAACTTTGTAAATATTTTTAATGATGAAAAAACTAATTGCCTTATTAATCGCTTTCGCCACTTTTTCTTGCACAAGTAATGCACAAAAGAAAAAATTTTCAGAAACTGCTTTAACTGAAACCCTATTAACAAAAGACGGAAGTCAAGTAGCATTTAAGGATATTATCAAAAAGCATAAAGGTCAAACTACTATAATTGAAGTTTGGGCATCTTGGTGTGGCGATTGTGTAAAAGCAATGCCAAAAGTTAAAGAATTACAAGCAAATCATCCTGAAGTAGCTTTTACATTCATTTCAATGGATAAAACATCTGATAAATGGCTTTCAGGAATTGAAAAACATGAATTAAACGGAGACCATTATATGGCTAACGACCAAATGAAAGGTGTTTTTGGCAAAGCAATCGATTTAGACTGGATTCCGAGATACATTATCTTAGACAAAACAGGAAAAATAATTCTATATCGAGCAATTGAAACCGATTTTGAGCAGATTAATACTACTTTGAATAAATTGAAATAAAACTATTAAATAAATACAACTAGAAATGAGAAAAAAGATTGTTGCAGGAAACTGGAAAATGCATAAAAACGCTGAGCAAACAGAAGATTTATTAAATGAATTGATTGCGAAAGTACCAACGGAATGTACTGCACAAGTAATTGTAGCTCCTACTTTTGTGAATTTAGCTTCTGCTGTAGATCATTTAGAATTCACAAATATTGATGTTGCCGCACAAAATGTTCATCAAGCAGAAAGTGGTGCATTCACTGGTGAAATATCAGCTGACATGTTAAAAAGTGTTGGTGTAAATACGGTAATACTAGGACACTCTGAACGTAGAGCGATTTTCCATGAAACAGATGCTATTATTGCAAGTAAAGTTAATACAGCTTTAGAACATGATATGACAGTTATTTTCTGTTTTGGAGAAGAACTAAAAGACCGCCAATCAAATAATCATTTCAGTATTGTAGAAAACCAATTAAAAGATGGTCTATTCCATATCAATGCTACTGATTGGAAAAATGTTGTTCTAGCATACGAACCAGTTTGGGCTATTGGAACAGGAGAAACAGCTTCTCCAGAACAAGCACAAGAAATGCACGAATTCATCAGAGAAACTGTACGTAAATCTTTCGGAAGCGATGTTGCTGAAAATGTTTCAATCCTTTACGGAGGCAGTGTGAAACCTGAAAATGCAAAAGAAATTTTCTCTAAACCAGATGTAGACGGAGGTCTTATCGGTGGAGCTGCTTTGAAAGCAGATGATTTTGTAGCTATTATCAACGCTATCTAAATTTTACACTAGATTAGAATTAAAAAAAGTTGTCTTAAAAGTATACATTTTGTCAAACTGAAACAAGTTCAGTTTGACAAAACATATATATATTTTTGAGACTCTTTTTTTGTTTGTAGTAGTCGCATAACTGAAGAGAAAATGTACCTTTGCAAAAAAACAAACATGTCAAATAGTTATATCGGATATCATTTTACGATTGAACCAAAAGAACTAGGTTCAGAAATTCTTATTGCCGAATTAGGCGAAAAAGCATTTGAGAGTTTCACAGAAACTGAAACTGGAATTGATGCTTTTGTACAAAAAGATTTGTGGGACGATACTATACTTGATGATGTTTACATACTACAGTCTGAAGAGTTCAAAATCGACTACACTTATGAGGAGATTGAACAAGTGAATTGGAATGAAGAATGGGAGAAAAATTTCGACCCCATTGAAGTGAATGGAAAATGCCATGTTCGCGCCCCATTTCATCCAAAAACAAAGGCTGAATTTGATATCGTAATTGAACCAAAAATGAGTTTTGGAACCGGTCATCACGAAACTACTCATATGATGATTCAGCATTTATTAGAAATGGACTTGACAGGTTTAAAAACTTTAGACATGGGTTGTGGAACAGCTATCTTAGCTATTCTTGCCGAAATGAAAGGAGCTCAACCTATTGATGCGATTGACATTGATAATTGGTGCTATTTAAATTCTATTGAAAACGCAGAACGTAACCATTGCCAGCACATTAGTGTTTATGAAGGAGATGCCTCATTATTAAAAGATAAAAAATACGACTTGATTATTGCCAATATTAATCGCAATATTCTATTGAATGATATGCAATCGTATGTGGATTGTTTGAACCCTGGTGGAACTATTTTATTTAGTGGATTCTATGAAGAAGACATCCCGTTTATAGATGAATCTTGTACTAAAAAAGGATTAACCCACATCAAAAAGTTCCAAAGAAACAATTGGGTTTCGTTAAAATATGTAAATTAAATTACGTAAAACCAAAGTACAAATCCGTCCCTCCAATGAGTACTAAAGAAAAAATTAGAGAAAGAGTCAGTTTTAAAGAAGCAACAATTACTAATAATGAAATTGTAGTTTACAATGATGATGTAAACACTTTTGACCACGTTATTGATACTTTAGTTCGTGTGTGCGACCATACTCCTGAACAAGCAGAACAATGTTCCCTCATTATCCATTATAATGGAAAATGCACAGTAAAAACAGATGTTTACGAGAAACTAAAACCCCAATGCATTCAACTATTAGAAGCTGGTTTAAGTGCCGAAATAATATAAAATAACACTATTCTATAGAATTAGTTAAAAAATAATGGGGTTATTGACCCCATTATTTTTTAACTTAAATGTTATTGGCTTAATGCCACATAAATACTAATTAGTAATTATCTCAAACTAAAACTAGTTTTAGAAACCAATTCATCTTTATCATAAACATTAACAAAATAGGTACCTTTAGCAAAATTTTTACCTACTAAATCTTGAGACACATCAATAGTCTTGTTGTCATATTTTACACTAGTTGTAAAACTATATGTCAATGATTTTGGACCAAAAGTTTCTATTTTCTTATCACCTACAACATTATTTTCACTATCAATAACTTGAACATAATACGTTCTAACTCCTGATTTAGCGATTTTATTTTCAGCAATTGTAAAACTAACTTTCAAAATATCAGCTCTACTCGCTTTTTCAGTTTCAATTTGTTTTCCTGAACTTCTTACTTTATAAGCAGCTCCTTTAGTATTTAATACTGTAAGAATAGATCCTTTTTCTACTGTTTTTGACAAATCTGTATTTTGAGATGTTAAAACTTCGTTAGCTTTCTTTGATTCTACTAAAACAATTCTTGTACTATCACGCTGTGTTGTTAAAACAACATTTTGTTTTTTCAAATTGTCGTTCTCAGTCATCAATACTTTCATATTGCTTTGTAAAGATGTCAATTGAGTTTTAAATTTAGAAACATCTCCTTTGGAATGCTTCAATTCTTCCATCAATGCTACTACTTTATCTCTTTCTTTAATTAACTCTTCAGACATTGTAGTGTTCTCAGCAATAGCAGCATCGTATGTAGCTTTCAACTCTTGTAAATCTTTCATCACTGATTCTTTCTCAGTTAACGTAGTCTTCAATTCTGTTCGAACAATTTCGGCATCAGTTGACATTTTAAAAATGTAACCTAAACTCCCTAAAAGCAATAATAGCAGTACAATTACAATTGCTTTCAAATTTGAATTACTCTTTTGATTTTCCATTTCAATATTCCTGTTTTATAGTTTAATAGTTTTTACAAAAATAACAATATATCTAATCGATACAACGTATTTTAAGACTTTTATAGTATTTTTGATTAAAAATATTTATGCATGGACAAACTAATTCCTTTTACTATAACTGATCTTGGTAAAATTACGAATCACCGAAATGGGGAGATTAAATTTGGCGAGAAAATGATTACTGTCCCTAAAGGAATAAACCCCTTAGATTTTCTAGCAACCTGTGAGGCAAAATATGTTTTATTTGGCATTCCTGAAGATATTGGTATTAGAGCTAATTTTGGTAGACCTGGAGCTGCATCGGCATGGAATAGCGCTATAAAAAGTATTGCTAACATTCAACACAATCGATTTTGCAAAGCAAATCAAATTATAGTTCTAGGACAACTCAACGTATCGAATGAAATGAAAGAGGTGGACCTTTTGGATTTTAATGATATTGATGATCGTTCTAAATTAAGTCAACTAGTTGAAAAAATTGACAAAGAAGTATCACATATAATTTTTAATATTATAAAATTAGGAAAAACACCTATTATCATTGGAGGAGGACATAACAATGCTTACGGAAACATCAAAGGAAGTGCTTTAGCTAAAGGAAAACCGATCAATGCAATTAACTTTGATGCGCTTTCTGATTTCAGAATTTTAGAAGGTCGACATAGTGGCAATGCCTTTTCATACGCTTACGAAGAAGGATTTTTAAAAAAATATTTCATCTTCGGATTACATGAAAACTATATCTCTAAAAGTGTTTTAGATACGCTCAAAAAAATTGAAGACAGAGTGCGCTTTGTCACCTATGACAGTATTAATATCCGAAAAGAAAAAAATTTTGAACAAGAAATGACAAAAGCTTTGGATTTTATAAATCAGCTCCCTTTTGGGATAGAAATTGATTTAGGTGCTATTCCAAATATTGCTAGTAACAGCATGACCTTAACTGGTTTTTCTGTAGAAGAATTAAGACGTTTTGTTTCTTTTTTTGGGAAATTTCAAAATGCAACATATTTACACCTCTGCGAAGGAGCACCTGATTTAGGTGAAGAAAAAAACAATCATTTAATTGGGAAAATTATAGGACATTTAATTACTGATTTCATTAAATCGAATAATTAAAAATTAATTTTCCGCTACCATAAGTAACAATAACTCTTCCAAAATAATAACCTATCTTTGTCTCGTGTAGATTACTAACTATTGGAATCTATTTAAAAACAAAAATATGTTATTCGAAGATTTATCACTTTCTAAAAGTATCCAAAAAGCAGTATATGAAGAAGGCTATACTAACCCAACTCCTATTCAAGAACAAGCAATTCCATATATTTTAGAAGGAAAAGATTTAATTGGTTGTGCACAAACGGGGACTGGAAAAACAGCTGCATTCGCAATCCCTATCATTCACCAACTGCATCGAATAGTAGGTTCTTCTAAAAAAAGCAAACAAATTAGAGCCCTGATTGTTACCCCTACCCGAGAGTTAGCAATACAAATAGGTCAAAATTTTGACACTTATGCCAAATATACGAATTTAACTCAAACTACTATTTTTGGAGGGGTATCCCAAATTCCTCAAGTTGAAGTACTAAAAAAAGGAATTGATGTAGTAATAAGTACTCCTGGGCGCTTGCTCGATTTACATAAACAAGGATTCATTAATTTTGACAACCTACATACTTTAGTCTTGGACGAGGCCGATCAGATGCTTGATATGGGTTTTATAAATGATGTAAAGAAAATAGTAAAATTAACCCCAAACAACAGACAAACTTTGTTATTCTCAGCAACTATGCCTATGGCTATTAGAGAATTAGCTGAACTATTTTTAAAAAATCCTGCCAGAGTAGAAGTTGCACCTATTTCTTCTACTGCAGAGAAAGTAGAACAACGCATTTACTTTGTTGAAAAAGGCGAAAAGAGAAATTTACTATATCACTTAATCCGAAATGAAAAACTATCTGATGTATTAGTTTTTACAAGAACTAAACATGGAGCAGACAATGTTGTAAAATCATTACGAAAAAAAAATATCGCTGCTGAAGCTATTCATGGAGATAAATCACAAAGTGCAAGACAACGTGTACTAGAAACTTTTAAAAACAAAGAGGTTGGTATTCTTGTTGCTACAGACATTGCTGCTCGTGGAATTGATATTGACCAACTCCCTTTTGTAATCAATTTCGATCTACCCAATATTCCTGAAACTTATGTACACCGAATTGGTAGAACTGGTCGTGCTGGACATGAAGGAATTGCTATTTCTTTTTGTAGTAAAGATGAACATCCTTATTGGAAAGATATCCAAAGATTAATTAGAGTTGATGTTAAAACCATTACTGAACATCCCTACCCTTGGCACACCGAAAGACCTGATGGAAATATTGAAAAAACACCCCTACCTTCTAATCGTAGTGGAAAAAATCAAAAATCAAGAAAATCTAACGCCTCAAAAAAAAATAAAAAACGCTGGTATTAATTTATCAGCATTTTTTTTGCAATACCTTTTATCGGTAATAATTTAATTTACAACGTTTTATGTGTTAAATTTAATCTTATTAACTAGTATCTTATTTAAGTTTGCTACTCTTAATCACAAACATTTAAATTTTAATAGTATGGAAACTTTAGTAAAACGAAACAGCTTATTGCCGTTACTCCCAACAACTAGTTTGATCGATGATTTATTTTCAAGAGATATCTTCGATTGGACAGACAGAAACTTCTCATCCATTGGTAGCAATTTACCTTCTGTAAATTTAAAAGAAACAGATACCAAGTTACAAGTAGAATTAGCCGCTCCTGGAATGAAAAAAGAAGATTTCAAAGTAGAAATTGACAATAACACATTACTTATTTCATCTGAGAAAGAAGAGGAAAAAGAAGAATCTAGAAAAAAAGACAATTACATCCGAAAAGAATTCAATTATCAATCTTTTTATAGATCATTTACTTTGCCTGAATATATTGATGAGAATAAAGTACAGGCGAATTACAAAGACGGTATTCTTCATGTGGAAATTGCTAAAAAAGAAGGTGGTAAAAAGAAAACAACCAAAAGTATTGCTATTCAATAAAAAATTGTAAGTAAGAATACTACTAAGTCCTTATTTACAAAGAATCGTTGCGCCTTTTGCCTAAAGACGTAACGATTCGATTTATTTATAATTTAAAATGACTGTCATGAATACCGCAAAATACATCCTAAAAAAAACTAAACTAATGAATCCAAGATACAAACAAACGATTCATAAAAAATACTATAGTAAATCCTTAAATAAAAATAAATCTGATATTCATTTAGACGATACTTATTTTTTATTAGCCCAAATGTATGCACAAGAAAATGATCCTTTATTTATATAGTTTGAGCTATAAAAAAACAGAAGCCCTTTTTATGAAGACTCCTGTTCTTTATTTTATATTTACATTAGAGTATGTTCTTCTATAGTATCTTCCCATTGACCAACTACAGAAGTAGCTAATGCATTTCCTAACACATTTGTTGCCGAACGGAACATATCACAAAAATGATCAATTGGCAAAATCAATGCAATCCCTTCTACAGGAATTTTAAACATCCCACATGTAGCCGCTACTACAACTAGACTTGCTCTTGGCACTCCTGCTATACCCTTGCTTGTAAGCATCAAAACTAAAAGCATCGTCATTTGAGTACCAAAATCCAAATGTACTCCATAGGCTTGAGCAATAAATATACTCGCAAAAGTCATGTACATCATGCTCCCATCTAAATTGAATGAATAACCTAGAGGAAGCATAAATGAAACTATTTTGTCTTTTACTCCAAAACGCTCTAATTCCTCAGTTAATTTTGGAAAAACAGCTTCACTACTGGTCGTACCAAAAGCAACAATCAAAGGACTTATAATTCTCTTTAATAGAGTTGACATTCTTGATTTTAAAAAGATATACCCAACTAAAATTAAAACAATCCACAGAGAGGTAATACCAATTAAAAAAGAGCCAAAATATTTAAAATAGGTAATCGCTAACTCTTGAAAATCCCTCACAGCAAATACTCCTGCAATAGCTCCAAAAACACCAATTGGAGCAAATTTCATTACGTAATTTACCATTTTTAAAACGATATGTGAGGTTTTATCTAAGGCGTTTATAACTGGTTTAGCATTGTCTCCTATGGCAGCAGCAGCTAATCCAAAAAAGATGGAAAAAATAACGATTTGTAAAATTTCATTAGTAGCCATTGCTTCAAAAACACTTTTGGGAACAATATGCTCAATGAAATTTTCAAAAGATAGGGTTTGAGTTTTAGCGGTAACCTCTGAAGCTGTTGTCAAATCAATATTTGATAAGTTCAATCCAACTCCTGGTTCCAAAATATTTACAAAAAACATTCCTAATAATAACGAAATAAAGGAAGCCGTAAAAAACCAACCTAGCGCTTTTCCACCAATTCTACCTACAGCTTTAATATCTCCCAATTTAGCAATCCCTACAACCAATGTTGTAAAAACTAATGGAGAAATAATCATTTGTACCAAACGGATAAAAACGGTAGCTAACATTTTTATCTTAGAACTAAATGATTGCGCAATTTCGTCAGTACAATTAGTATGAATGACAATTCCTAAAACGGCTCCTACAATCATAGCCGTAAGAATTTGTCCTGTTAGACCTGAAAAAAAAGAAAGCTTATTGGTATTCTTTTCCATTTTATAGTAGGTTTATGGTTAGCCCTGATGGCAGCGACATCCTGTTGCGGCGGGGTTCGCCGGAACAGATATAGCGTACAGCAGGAAATAGCTCCTGATTATTTAGTATATGTTTTATTTATCAAATGGAAATCAGCTAAAACAATAGCTGCCATTGCTTCTACGATAGGAACTGCACGAGGAACCACACAAGGATCATGACGTCCTTTGCCTGTCATTTCAACAATATTTCCTTTATTGTCTAACGCTTCTTGTTTTTGCATGATCGTAGCAACTGGTTTGAATGCCACTCGGAAATAAATATCCATTCCGTTACTAATTCCTCCTTGTATTCCTCCTGAAAGGTTGGACTTAGTTGTTCCATCTGCGAAATACAAATCGTTATGCTCACTACCTTTCATCTCCGCTCCACAAAAACCACTTCCAAATTCGAATCCTTTGACCGCATTGATAGACAACATTGCTTTTCCTAACTCAGCGTGCAATTTATCAAAAACAGGTTCGCCTAATCCTACAGGAACATTTTGAATTACACAAGTAACCACACCTCCAACGGTATCGCCTTGCTTGCGAATTTCGCGAATGTATTCCTCCATTTCTGCTGCTGTTTTTTCATCAGGACAACGAACTGGATTGTTTTCAATATTAGAAAAATCTAAATCTTGGTAGTTCTTATCTAAATGGATGTGACCTACTGAAGAAACGTAGGCATTAATCTTGACTTCAGGCAACATTTGCTTAGCTAAAGCACCTGCCACTACTCTACTTGCAGTTTCTCGAGCGGAACTTCTGCCTCCACCTCGGTAATCTCTAAAGCCATATTTTTGATCATAAACATAGTCTGCATGACTAGGTCTATAATTATCTTTTATATGAGAATAATCATCCGATTTTTGGTTTGTATTTGGAATAATAAATCCGATAGGAGTACCTGTTGTTTTTCCTTCAAATATTCCTGAAAGAAACTGAACTTCATCAGGTTCTTTTCTTTGAGTAACAATCGCAGATTGCCCTGGCTTTCTTCTTGCCATTTCTAACTGAATTGCTTCTAAATCTATTGTTATTCCTGGAGGACATCCATCAATTATTCCTCCCAAAGCTTCGCCATGCGATTCGCCAAAAGTAGTAACTCTAAATAGTGTTCCGTAGCTATTTCCTGCCATTATAATTAGTTTTGAACAAAAGTACCATTTTAGTTTAAAGTTTAAAAATTAAAGTTTTAAAGTTTTTCTTGAGACAACTAATTAATTTTCTTTTCAGAGAGGAAAAATGATGATTTTGATGAAAGAAATTACACGATTTATTGGTTTTTAGTGCGTTTTTTGATTAATTTACACAAAAATAAATTACTATGAGGAAATTAATCGTATCTGCGGTATTACTAATGGGATTAGGATTTACTGGACAAGCTCAAGACATTGCAAAAAATGCGTTAGGACTGCGTTTAGGAGACAACAATGGTTTTGGTGCTGAAATTTCATATCAAAAAGGATTATCAGACAACAATCGTTTGGAAGCTGATTTAGGTTGGCGCAACAATCATGATGTGAGTGCCTTCAAATTAACGGGAATTTACCAATGGGTTTGGGAAATTGACAACAACTTCAATTGGTATGCTGGTGCTGGTGCTGGCTTAGGAAGTTGGAGTACTTCAGAAAGCAATGGCAGTTTTGCCTATATAGCAGGTGATGTTGGCATTGAATACAATTTTAATGAAGTGCCTATTTTACTTTCTTTAGATTACAGACCTGAATTTGGAGGTCATGGATACTTCAATAACAATTACGGGTCTGATATTGCCTTAGGAATTAAATACAAATTTTAGTAAATAAATTTAAAATGCCACTTTCAAAAGTGGCATTTCTTTATAAAATTATGAATATTTAGCAATCGCTCTACGATATAAATCTTCGTAAAGGGGTAAAATCTTTTTAATATCGAATTTTTGAGCTGTAGCCAGGGCATTTTGTTTAAAATCAGCTAATACATCATCATTTTTAAGTATTTTCAAGGCATTTTTAGCCATCGCTTTAGTATCTCCTACTTCGCTTAAATAACCTGAAAAACCATCAATATTCACTTCTGGTAATCCGCCTGCATTACTTGAAATTACAGGTACTCCACAAGCCATTGCTTCAAGAGCTACTAAACCAAAACTTTCTGTCTTTGATGGCAACAAGAATAAATCCGTTTGGCATAAGATTTTATCAATTTCATTACTGTTGCCAAAGAAAATAACTTTATCTGATATTCCTAATTCCTGACATAAATATTCTGCTTTTTCCTTTTCTGGACCATCGCCTACCATCATCAATTTAGCAGGAATTTCATTTTGGATAGCATAAAAAATTTTAATTACATCCGGAATTCGTTTTACTTTTCTAAAATTACTAATATGAGTAATAATACGTTCGTTTTCATTTGCCATAACCGAACGTTGACAAGGTGTTTTATCTTCTTTTTCAATTTGATCCAATTCAATAAAATTTGGAATCACCTGAATTTCATTTTTAATATTGAATAATTTGAGTGTATCGTCTTTCAAACTTTGAGAAACTGAAGTCACAAAATCTGATTTATTGATACTAAAAGTTACCGCTGGTTTATAAAAAGGATGGTTTCCAACCAATGTAATATCTGTTCCATGGAGAGTTGTCACCATCGGAATGTCAATTCCTTCGTCTTTCAGCATTTGCTTTGCCATATATCCCGCATAAGCATGAGGTATAGCATAATGAACGTGTAGCACCTCAATTTTATACAATTTAACCATATCTACTAATTTGCTAGACAAAGCCAATTCGTAGGGTTGGTAATGAAATAACGGATATTCAGGCACATTTACCTCATGGTAATGCACATTAGGGTTTAATAACGCTAACCGAACCGGTTGACTGTAAGTAATAAAATGTATTTCATGACCTCGACGAGCTAACTCAAGACCTAATTCGGTTGCTACGACTCCACTTCCGCCAAAGGTGGGATAACAAACTATTGCTATTTTCATTGCTATAATTTAGAAATACGAATTTACAGAAATAAATTCTGCTTATTTCTTTTTTAAAAAAGAATTTACCAATACATTAATTATTTAATTTTATTGGATTTTCTATTTATCCATTGATTTAGTTTGCGAGTAAGATAGACTGAACCGCTCCCAACTAGAGCACCTACAAAAACATCTGACGGATAATGGACTCGCAAATGCATTCGGGAATAACCCACCGAACTAGCCCAAACAAAAGAAGGAACAACCACATACCATTTAGGGTATGCTATACTCAAAGAAGTAGCCGTAGCAAATGCGGTTGAAGTATGTCCTGAAGGCATGGAATAACTACCTTCTGAAGAGATGGGTTGTATTTCTGGATGATTTACATACGGTCGTTCTCTCCTTATTACATCTTTTAAAACGGTGGTAATGAAAGCCGAAGCTAAAAATGATTCTCCTAGGAATAGTGCTTTTTGTTTTACAAGCGAATCATGGTGTATTAAACCAACTGAGTAAATTAAAATCGGAGTAGCTATACTAATAGGAACCGCTGAATTTGTAATTGTTTTAAATGTAGGATCTAAAGCTGTATTCCTGTTTACATTAATATTCTTCAATACCTCAAAATCTATATTTTGTGTATTGCCTATAAATGAAATAAAAAATAAACAGAAAAAAAATACTTTTTTAAACATATCACTTAATTTACTATAGCTTCTGAAATTACTTTCTGAATTGTTTCTCTTATATGCTCTTTGGAAAGCGTATTAAGAGGATTTGTTGGGTACGTTCTATTCGAAATAAAAACATAGACTATTTCGGTTACTGGGTCTGCCCAGGCCATAATGCCTGTAAATCCAGTATGTCCAAAACTAGATTTTGAAACACAACCGCAAGTTGGACTATCTCCGGTTAATTGTGGCTTATCAAAACCTAAACCTCTTCTATTTCCTTCTGAACAAAAATAACAAGTATTAAAATCATCAAATGTCTTGGTCGAAAAGTATTGATGATTTCCATAATTTCCTTTTTGCAAATACAGTTGCATTATTTTAGCAATATCCATTGCATTTGAGAAAACACCCGCATGTCCTGCTACTCCTCCCTCTATAGCAGCGGCCATATCATGTACATATCCCTGTATTTTTTGATAACGAAAATACGAGTCGATTTCAGTTGGTGCTATCTGACTTTTATCCATTTTTAGCAACGGATTATACATCGTATTAGTAGCTCCAATAGGCTTGAAAATTTGCTCTGAAGCTAAAACATCTAGTGGTTTTCCTGTTATTCGTTCTAGATAATTCCCTAATATAATAAATGTAAAATCACTATACTTATACTCTTTTTTGACTGATAATTTACTATCTACAATACTCTTCATGATGGTGTCGTGATAATCATCGCGTATGTATAAACTATCAGCTACTTTTCTAGAAAATTGCGACTCTGGAATTTTTCTGTAATAGGTTTTCAAAGGTTGCTCTTTCGAATCTAATGTAGCTTTATAAAACGGTACCCAAGAAGCTAATCCTGCATAATGCGATAATAATTCTTTAAAACGAATATCTTTTTTATCTGAATTGGCAAAAATGGGCAACATTGAACCTAAAGTAGTTTCTAAACTGATTTTATGCTGGTCGTATTGTTGCATCACATTAGGCAAAGTTCCTACTATCTTACTCACTGAAGCCACATCAAAAATAGTTTCATTAGTTACTTTCTGATCAGAATCGTAGGTGTACATCCCAAAAGCCTTTTGATAGATTACTTTACCTTTTCGGGCTACAAGAATCTGAACACCCGGTGTCATTTTTTCTGCAATTGCCTTTTGTGCTAAACCATCTATTTTATTTAATTTTTCAGAACTCATCCCTACATTTTCTGGAGCTGTAAACCCTAAACGATTTAATTTTTCTGTAAAAAGTCCTTCATTTACTTTGAAATTATCGTTTATAGAAACCGGTAATTTACCTTTAGCATCGATAGCTCCAAAAATAATTTCTGCGCCTACCTGTTGTGCTATTGGATTATTTTGATACGATACAATTAATCCTTCTATCTCACTATAATTGACCAAAGGTGCAAGAGTATATGGTTTAGCAAAAACATCTAAAATAACCTTATTATTTCGAGCAATCTCTTGAAGCCAAATTAATTCTGTAGCCGTGAAGTCATTATTTTTCCATGGCTTATCTGCTTTATGATACCCAACAATAACTGTGGTAAACTCTTTCAATTTTACATTCAAGCTATCAATCGTAGGAGCAGAAACCTCTGTAACTTCTGTATATTTTTTTAGCGTTGAAAGAAAGGAACTATTAGTATCATCACCCAATTTCACATAGGCAATTTTACTTTTTACCAAATCTTTGATAGGTAAAATTTCACCTTCATTTTTTAAAACGGTAGTCGCATTCTCGTATAATTGGTATTGCAAAGCATCGTTTTCTGGAGGATTAATATCACTCATTAAATTAGAAATAGTGATTGGCTTGTACGTATTCAATCCCGCCTTAAACTTGTATTTTAAAATCTTCTTAACCGATACTGACAAACGTTCTTCAGACAAAACTTTATCTTGATATGCTTTTGAAATAGTCGCCACAGCTAATGGAACATTCTCTGGAAATAATAAAATGTCATTTCCTGCCAATAACGCATCTAATTCTAATTCGCCCGGTTTTCTATATTTACTAATCCCTTTCATATTCAAGGCATCTGTAAAAATTAACCCGTCAAATCCTAATTCTTTCTGAAGTAAATTAGTAACGATAGTATACGATATCGACGAAGGGAAATTTTGGCGAAATTCTAAACTAGGCACTTCCAAATGCCCTACCATCACAGAGACCAAGCCTTCATCAAACATTCGCTTATAAGGATACAATTCCACAACATCCAAATGATCTCGAGAAGAAGTAACCATTGGCAATCCTAAATGAGAATCAGTAGCCGTATCTCCATGTCCTGGAAAATGTTTTCCGGTTGAAAACACACCTTGTTTTTGCACTCCATTCATTAATGCTATTGCTTTCTCAGTAACATTGACCTTATTTTCACCGAAAGAACGATTCCCAATAATAGGATTTTTAGGATTGGTATTAATATCTAAAACTGGTGCAAAATTAAAGTGAACTCCCATTCGTTTACTTTCTTTCCCCATCAACTCTCCTACTTTCTCAATCAATTTTAGATCTTTGATTGCCCCTAAAGTCATATTCCAAGGATAACGATAAGTAGAGTCTAATCGCATACTTAAACCCCACTCTGCATCTATACCAATAAACATTGGAACTTTAGACTTAGACTGATAACGATTAGTCAAATTAGCTTGACGCAAAGGACCTCCTTGAAAAAAGATAACTCCTCCTATTTTTTGATTACGGATTAACTTTTCAATAGAATTGGTATGAACAGTATCCCTATTAGAATAAGCAGCAACCATAAATAGTTGGCCTACTTTTTCTTCAAGACTCATTTGGTTATAAATACTATCTACCCAACGGGTTTCTGCATCCGAGTCTTTAAAAAAGTTTTTTCTTTCCGATTTTTGCTGAGGAATATAGACTTCCTCAAAATCAGATATTTCAGGTTTTTGAAGAGCAATACTAGGTTGCTTATGAATGAAGAACTTGTTTTTGATACTGCTACAATTAGCTACCAAAAATAATAGTGACAAGTACAGTCCTGTTCTTAATAAAGTCTTCATTACTTATTGCTTTTTAAAAGAAACGGCTATGCCAGCTATCGGCTGCTGGAACTTCCCATGACTCATTAAATTCTTCAATAGTATTAATTAGATTATTAAAAACAATCGTGTTTTCAGTAACCGCTTTATCTTTTACCATTTTCTTAAAATCAATCAATGGTTTGTGAGCAATATGTTCCCCTAGCTTAAAAGTAACATTCATTTTATCTAACAAATCCACGTTGTACTTTTTTTCCAAAGTTTGAATAAACTCAACCGAAGCATCTATAGAACAACCTGTAGCTGATTGAACTTCTTGATTCACCGCAATAATAATAAAACGATTGTATTTTAGTTCGTATGACGACTCCAAGCTAGTTCCGTGTGCTGACCAATTTTCTAGAAACGATTGCAAGGCGGTTTCTATTTCCGTCATTTCTTCGTCAGAGAATTTTCTATTGGATTGGTAAATCCAAATTCTTGACTCTTCTGGTAAACTTTCAAAAGGAACGTACATGATTATAATTCTATAAGGTTAAGGGTACTCTTTTATAAATCTTGGGCATTAGCAATAAGTTCAGCGATATCTAACACTTTTACATCGCTTTCTTTTTCTTTGTTTTTAATTCCATCTGTAAGCATCGTATTGCAAAATGGGCATCCCGCTGCAATAATATCTGATTGGGTTTCTAAAGCATCTTCAGTTCTTTCGATGTTGATTTCTTTAGTACCAGCTTCTGCATCTTTAAACATTTGCGCTCCACCCGCTCCACAACACAAACCATTTGCTTTCGAACGTTTCATCTCTACCAATTCTACGTCCAATTTTTGAATTAAATCTCTTGGAGCTTCATAAATTTTATTGGCACGACCTAAATAACATGGATCATGAAATGTAATTTTCTTTCCTTTAAATTGTCCACCTTCGATAGTTAGACGTCCATCATCCAAAAGCGATTTCAAAAATTCAGTATGATGTACCACCTCATACTGTCCTCCTAATTCAGGATATTCATTTTTTAAAGTATTAAAACAATGCGGACAAGCTGTCACAATTTTCTTTGCTTCATACGCATTAAGCACTTCGATATTCATCATGGCTTGCATTTGAAACAAAAATTCATTCCCCGCTCTCTTTGCTGGATCTCCTGTACAACTTTCTTCTGTACCTAAGACTGCGAAAGACACATTGGCGCGATTTAAAATTCGCACAAACGCTTTAGTGATTTTTTTGGCTCTATCGTCAAAACTTCCAGCACATCCTACCCAAAATAATACTTCAGGTTGTTTGCCTTGGGCTAGCATTTCGGCCATTGTTGGTACAACTAAATTTTCTGACATCGTTTAGATTTTATATTTTTAAAATTTGAGTTGAGACTTACTCATTTTTCCAATTCAATCGATCTTGCTGACTGTATTGCCATGGTGCCCCATTGTTTTCAATATTTGTCATCATTGAGTTTAAAGACACAGGCGCTGCACTTTGTTCCATTACCAAGTACCGTCTCATATCCATAATGATAGACAGCGGACTAATACTTACCGGACATTCCTCAACACAAGCATTACAAGAAGTACAAGCCCAAAGTTCTTCAGGAGTAATATAATCGTTTAGTAAAGATTTATTATCGGGAACGAAAACACCTTTGTTAGCATCAATATTTTTACCTACTTCTTCCAATCGATCTCTAGTATCCATCATAATTTTACGAGGTGATAATTTCTTACCTGTTTGATTTGCTGGACAAGAAGAAGTACAACGTCCGCATTCTGTACATGTATAGGCATTTAGTAACTGAACCCAATTCAAATCTTGGACATCACTCGCTCCAAATTTAGCCGGAGTAGTTGTACCTTCTGGAGCTGCTGCAAATGGATCTGCATTGGGATCCAACATCAACTTTACTTCATTGGTAACCGAAGCCAAATTATCGAATTGCCCTTCAGGATTTAAGTTGGCAAAATAGGTATTGGGGAATGCTAATAGGATGTGCAAGTGCTTTGAAAAATAGAGATAATTCATGAAAGCCAAGATTCCAATTATGTGTAGCCACCAAAATAACTCTGAAAGCATCATCACCAATTCATTAGACATTCCATTAAATAGTGGTGCTATAAATTGACTTATAGGAAAAGATCCCGCCTTAATAAAATGAGAATAACCTCCTGGAACATTCTGCAAATGAAAATCGGAAGCATTCATTAATAAGAATAAGGTCATCAAAACTACTTCAAAATACAATATATAGTTAGCATCTTTTTTCGGAGTTCCATTCAAATCAGTGCTTGCAAAACGTTTTAGTTTAATTATGTTTCTTCTTGTCCAAAAAACAAAAACAGCCAAGATTACTAAAATGGCTAAGATTTCAAAAGAGGCAATTAAGACATCATAAACCATCCCCAATGAGGAAAAGATTCTATGTGTACCAACCAAACCATCAATAATAATTTCTAATAATTCAATATTAATAATGATAAAGCCAATATAAACAATAATGTGCAAAACTCCTGCAATAGGTCGTTTGACCATTTTAGATTGTCCTAATGCAATCATAGCCATGTTTACCCAGCGTGCTTTTGCGTTATCCTTACGATTAACTTCTGTTCCTAAATTAATATTTCTGATTATTTTTTTAACATTAGAATAAAAATAACCAAATCCTAAAATGAGAACAATTGCAAATAATATAGTATCTAAGTAGCTCATAAATGCTAATTTTTAACTTTAGAAATCGAAGATTTTTCAGGCCCTACATAAACAGAATCTTGTGCTGTCGAAACATAAGGTTTATTTTTCTTTCCAAAAACAGAAATGTTAATATATCGTGTGGGATACAATCGAACATCGCGCAACAACAATTCCATTTCTTTTGTAGTAGCTTTTAAATTAGTATACAAGGCCTCGTCTTTTAACAACTTCCCTGCTGATCCTTTTCCTGATTGTAAGTCGGCCATCAAACCATCTACTTTGGCTAGTGTTTTATTCAAATTTTCAACCGTGTTACCTAATCCTGCTTTATCTAATGAATTTGAGATAGCAACAAAATCAGCAGACACTTTCTTAAAGTTAACAATTACTGCTTTGAAATCGGATTTATTTTCATTCAAAATAACACTTGCACTTGTTGAAGTTGCATGAAGTTCCTCCATTGTTTCACTTAATTCAGCTAGTGATTTCTTTATATTTTCTTGAGATTTCTTATCCAAAACAGCATTAACTCCAGATAATAATTTGTCTGTATTATCCAATATAGATTCTAATTTTGCTTGTAAGGGAATTAGTTTTTCTTGTACTGAGGCACTTAAACTTAATTTTAAACCTCCTTTTAACTGTTGACCATTAATAGCTACTGTTTTAGAAGTAAAATCAGGCTCGATAGCAATTTGTTTCCCTCCGATTAAACCCGGCTCGTACAACACCGCAGCACTTGTAGCTGAAATTGGAAAATCACTTGTAATTTGCAACTCAACGATTAACTTTCCAGTAGTTTCTTCTATTTTAATATCATTAACTTTTCCAATAGTCAAACCATTTAATGTAACAGGCGCTGACTTTGCCAATCCTTCTACATTATCATATTCGACATAAAATGTTTTATAATTTGCAAAAAGTTCTTTTCCTTTTAAAAAACTGTAACCCCAAATAAACAATAAAATGGATGCGATTACAAGTACAGCGGTTTTAATTTCTCTTGATAGTTTCAAAATCTATTTTTTTTGCAAAATTAATATAAAATAACGGACAACAACTATAATTTCAATGCTTCCTGAATACTTACTTTTTCGCCATTTTTGAAAGCTACTAAAAAAGCTGAAGCATAGCCTTTTGCTTTTGCTTCTTTTAGCAAGCCTTTAGCAACTTCATAATCTGAGGTATTTCCATACATATAGATATATGACTTCTTACTAAGGTCGATAGTTATTGGTTCTAAGCCTTTAAAATTTTTAGGCTCTAGATCTACTTTTTTAGGACTAACACCTATTTGAACTTTGTATACAAGCTCAGAATTTGAGGTTTCTTTTTTAGTCTCTACTTTTTTGATTTCTGGAGAGATTACAGTAGCTGTCGTCGCACTATTTTGACTTGTAGTATCTTTTATAACTGGCTTTACCACAATTCGTCTTGATGGTTTTAATTCTTTTATTTCCAATGGAGTATCTCCAAAATATTCATTTCTATAGCTAATTATAGCATTAGCTATAGCTTGCGCTAATTCATCTTGACCTTCATCTGAATTTAATAAATCTCCCTCAATAGGATTAGAAACAAACCCCATCTCAATAAGAACTCTAGGCATATACGCTTTATGCAATACCATAAATGGGGCTTGTTTAACTCCCCCATGACGTAATTTTTTTCCTAATTTCCCAAATTGTTCTTCAACCTTGCTTGCTAAGAAAATACTATTATCTAAAAACTCTTCTTGCATTAAAGTTAATCCTAAGAGAGACTCTGGCGAATTTGGATCAAATCCATCGTATTTTTGTTTATAATCTTTCTCCTTTGTAATTACAGAATTTTCCTTTTTCGCTACTTCTAAATTTGAGGCTAACTTATTCAAACCCATTACATAGGTTTCAGTACCGTCAGCTGCGGTGTTTTTATTAGCATTACAGTGAATAGAAACAAAAATATCTGATTTAGCTCTATTGGCAATATTAGCACGTTCAATTAAATCAATAAATACATCTGTTTCTCTGGTGTAAACTACATCTATTTTTTTAGTTTTTTCAAGTAGCTTCCCTACTTTCAAAACAACTGCCAGAGCTATATTTTTTTCAATGCGCCCACTATATACAGCGCCAAAGTCATGCGCTCCATGCCCAGCATCTAAAGTAACTTTGAATTTTGTATTTTGACTATACATTTCTAATGATAGTACTAGAAAAAAGAAAGGAATAAAAACTTTAATTTTAGTAATAAAAGACATATATTTAGAATGTTAATTTTAAGCAACCGTTTATGGTTTTAAATTATTTATTTGACTATTTTTGCCGAAAAATAATATGTATGTTTGACACATCAAGAAACAAACCATATTTTTACAAAAATAGCATTTAAACCTTTGCGTACAAACTTATTTAATATCGTTTTATTATCCTTTTTCCTAACAATTGGATCCCGTAATTTGTATTCGCAGGATATCAGTCCAAAATCTACTTTAATTCCACCTAAAAAAGATAGTAAAATCAATTCTAAAAGCATTTCAGAAACACAAATAAAAGGGACCGAAAAGCAATCCGACACAATTAAAAAAGATACCCTTAAATCTAAAAAAGCAATTTTAGAAGGTAAAGTCAAATACAAAGCTGAAAACTATACAAAAATAGACCAAAAGAAAAAAAACATAATATTGTATGATAAGGCTGAATTGTATTATCAGGATATAGAATTAAAATCAGGTATCATTCTACTAGATTATGACAAAAATGAGGTTTATGCAGGAAGAATTAAAGATTCTACTGGTAAATACACTCAATTTCCAAATTTTAAACAAGGAGCTAATGTTGTAGAACCTGATTCTATTCGATTTAATTTTAAAACTAAAAAAGCCATTATTTGGAATTCAAGATCTGATCAAGGTGAATTTAAAATAAAAGCTGCCTTAACCAAAAAAGAAAATGATTCTGTTTATTTCTTAAAAAGAGCGCGCTTTACTACCTCTCTAAATATTGATAATCCCGAATATTATTTCCAAACTAATAAAGTAAAATTTGTACCTGGGAAAAAAGTGGTTACCGGTGTTACTAATTTGGTCATTGCTAATGTCCCAACTCCAATCGCATTGCCTTTTGCTTTTTTTCCAATGTCAAAAGAAAAAAGTATCTCCGGAATTCTTTTACCAAGTTATAACGATTCCAATACTCGTGGATTTTCTTTACAAAATGGGGGATATTATTTTGCCTTAAACGATCATTATGATTTAACCATTCTTGGAGATTATTACACTAATGGAAGTTATGGAATGCGATTTGAATCAAACTATGCTAAGCGTTATAATTATAGAGGGAATTTAAATATTCGATTTGAAAATTTAGTTACTAGCGAAAGAGGATACCCAGACTATACAAAACAAAAAATTTACAATATTCAATGGTCTCATTCCAGAGATAGCAAAGCTAGTCCTAATTCTAATTTTTCTGCTTCTGTCAATTTGGGAAGTAGTAAATATTTCAAACAATCAATAAATCAGTTAAATATTGGTTCTAATTTAAATAACACATTAAGTTCTTCGGTATCTTACAGCAAAATATTTAGCGGTTTAGGTCCGCAAGCACGACTTTCTTTAACCGCAACACATTCACAAAATACGCAAACTGAACAAATTGATATGACCCTGCCTACGCTTCAATTTAGTGTAGATCGTATGTATCCTTTTGCAAAAAAAGATGGCCAGAAAAAAGGTTTTTTCAAAAATATTAACTTACAATACGATTTGAGTGCTAAAAATACCATTACCACTACTGATTCTTTATTTTTTAAACCGCAAATGTTTGAAAACGCCAAAGTTGGTTTGCTGCACACCATTCCAATAAACACTAATTTTAAGCTATTCAAATACTTTAGTGCATCATCTTCATTTAATTATAAAGAAGTTTGGTATACCAAAACTATAAAAAAAGAATACAATGCCTCTCTAGGAAAAGTGGTTGATACTGAAATTAAAGGATTTGATGCGTTTAGAACGTATTCGTTTTCATCGAGTCTTGGAACAACGATTTATGGAACTTTTAATTTTGGAGCCAATAAAAAAATTCAAGCCATTCGTCATGTGATGAGAACTTCTGTAAGTTATAGTTATACCCCGAGTTTTGCTAAATATTACGATACTTACGCTATGGACGGAAGTGGGACTATGTTAAAAGAATATACACGATTTGAAGGTGGTATTTTTGGCACTCCAGGTAATGTTAACTCCAATATTCTTGGAATTGATTTAAGTAACACATTTGAAGCAAAAGTGACTGATAGTGATAGTACCAAGACAGAGCCTAAAAAAGTGATGTTACTCAATAATCTTAATTTTTCAACTAGCTACGATGCAAATGCCGATGGAGTAAAAACATTAGCATGGTCACCAGTACGAGTTAGTGGAGGAACACAATTTTTTGACAATAAAATGAATATCAATTTTGGAGCTACTTTAGATCCCTATGCTATTGATAACTCTGGGCGCAGAATTAATGTATATAACATAAATAATGGAGGGAGTTTATTCCGAATGACTAGTGCCAATATGACATTAAATTACTCGCTTTCGAACTCTGCTGACAATAATAAATCCAAAACCGACAATACCACGCAACGAAACGGAGGTCGTGAAGACGATTTGTTTGGAAAACCAAATCTTAACCATCAAGTAAGTCAATTTGATAATACTGAAGACGCCGAAAAAGATACTATTTCTGAATTCTTTCATTCAAAACTTCCTTGGGACATGACTTTTGCTTATTCATTAACTTATGGAAACAATAACAGAGAAAAGAAAATTATCGGAAATTCAATAATGATTTCTATCAATGCTGATTTAACCCCAAAATGGAAAACAGGAATCTCAACAGGATATGATTTTGTTCAGAAAGGAGTAACTTATACACAACTACGTTTTGAAAGAGATTTATTAAGTTGGAGAATGGATTTTAATTGGTCTCCTTTTGGTACTTATGCCAATTGGGGATTTTTCATCGGTATTAAATCTGGAATATTGAGCGATATTAAATGGGACAAACGAAGTACTATAATTAGATAATTAAATATTATGAAAAAAATAATTTTTACTGAAAAAGCGCCAGCTCCAATTGGCCCATATAACCAAGCTGTATTAATTAAAAATACTCTTTATACTTCTGGTCAAATAGCTATAAACCCAGCAAATGGAGAATTAGTTATGGATACTATTGAAATTGAAACCAAACAAGTCATGGAGAATCTGAGTGTAGTTTTGGAGGCAGCTGGAATGACATTTGAAAATGTAGTCAAATCGACTATATTTATCTCAGACATGAATGACTTTGGGGAAATTAATGCTGTTTATGGATCTTATTTTAACGAAAAAACCGCTCCAGCTCGTGAAACGGTTCAAGTGGCATGTTTGCCTAAAAATGTAAATGTTGAAATCTCTATGATTGCAGTGCTATAGCATTGAGTAATAACTGCGCCGTTGCCTCATTCGTTGCCAATGGCACATTATGAACATCACAAACACGTATTAGCATATTTATATCAGCCTCATGCGGATGACTTGACAATGGATCTTTGAAAAAGAAAACCATGTGTGTTTTTCCTTCTGCTACTCTACCTGCAATTTGTGCATCGCCTCCTAAAGGTCCTGAAAGCATTCGCTTCACTTTAAATCCTACTTCTTCTGCCTTCCCACCAGTAGTTCCTGTTGCAATCAATTCAATTTTTTCTTGATACAAAATCGATTTATTTCGTATTAAAAACTGAACTAAATCATTTTTTTTTCCATCATGTGCAATTACTGCTATTTCCATTCTAGTATATTTATTTTTTTTCAACGTGATAGGCGATCAATCCATCGATTGGTCTTCTTAACACATTACCTAATTTAATTTTGTGTTTAGTAAAAGTAATTTCTAATTCTTCTTTCAAATAATAAGCAATAGAGCCAACAAAATGCACAGGAACCTCTTGGTAATTATCATACTGTTTAATATAATTCTTTACAAAGGACTTCATTCCTTTATAAATAATTTTTTTACAAAATGGATCTTCTTTATACTGAATTAAAAATTTAGCAAATGTTGCTAAGTAAGCATTCGGATTCGCTTCTTTATACAATCTATTCTTGATGAAATCTGGCGACAAATCGTATTCTTTTTCAAACTCAACAGCCAAATGCTGCGGCATTTTGTTAAAATAATATTTTCTAATCAATTCTTTACCAAAAACATTACCACTACAATCATCCATGATAATATATCCCAAAGATTGAACTTTTTGATGCAATTGCTTTCCATCAAAGTAACTACAATTTGAACCTGTCCCTAGAATACCTACAATAGCACTTTCACCTTTTGGAGTTGTAGCATATACTGCTGCATAGGTATCTTCTTCAACTACTACTGATGCATTAGGAAAATAACTCTGAAAAACTTGCAAAAGAAAGGCTTTCATCCTCTCTGTTCCACAACCAGCACCATAAAAGAACAAGTGCGTTGCCTCATTTTTATTTTGTAGAATATCAAAACGATCATTCAAACGATCAACAACTTCTCCTTCGTCAAGAATTTCTGGATTCAAACCTAAGGTTTGGGTTGTGAACAATACATTTCCACTATCGTCTATCGCAATCCAATCGGCTTTGGTAGAACCACTATCAACTATTAATTTCATTTTTTTACTTTTTGGTTTAGAAAATCGTTGCTAAAACTATAATAATTAAATTATTAGTATAGTTGAAAAAATAGGAAATAAAAATCCCGTTACACTAATAACGGGATTCAAATATCAAATATTTAAATTATTGTAATCCTGCAATATGAACAGACAAATCAATTAATTTACTTGAATATCCGTATTCATTATCGTACCAAGAAATAATTTTAAAGAAAGTTGAATTCAGACCAATACCTGCTTTAGCATCAATGATAGAAGTTCTTGCATCTGATACAAAATCATTTGAAACAACATCGTCTTCAGTAAATCCTAAGATTCCTTTCATTGTAGTTTCAGAAGCTTTTTTCAATACGGCCATAATTTCAGCATAAGAAGTTTCTTTTGCTAATTTTACAGTTAAATCAACTGCAGAAACGTCAACAGTAGGAACTCGCATTGACATACCAGTTAATTTTCCGTTTAATGACGGAATTACTACCCCTACCGCTTTAGCAGCACCTGTAGAAGAAGGAATCATATTCACTAATGCAGAACGACCACCTCTGTAATCTTTTCTAGAAGGACCGTCATTAGTCATCTGTGTAGAAGTAGTAGCATGGACTGTTGTCATTAAACCTTCAACTATTTCAAAATTATCATGAATTACTTTAGCTAATGGAGCCAAGCAGTTTGTAGTACAGGAAGCATTAGAAACAACTAAATCAGAAGCTTTTGCCGTTTCGTGATTTACTCCCATTACAAACATTGGAGCGTCAGCTGAAGGAGCAGAAATAATTACTTTTTTAGCACCTCCTTTGATATGCTCAGAAGCAGTTTCAATAGTTGTAAAGAAACCAGTACATTCTGCAACTACATCTACACCTACTTCATTCCATTTCAAATCTGCTGGATTTCTTTCTGCTGTTACACGAATATGTCTTCCATTTACATATAACTTACCTTCTTTAACCTCAACAGTTCCATTGAAACGACCGTGTACTGAATCATATTTTAATAGGTATGCTAAGTGGTCTACCTCTAACAAATCATTAATTGCTACTACCTCAACATTGTCTCTGTTGAAAGACTCTCTAAAAACAATTCTTCCAATTCTTCCGAAACCGTTTATTCCTAATTTTACTTTTGACATTTTATTTAATTTTAATTTATTTAGTGTTTTTAATTTATTTATAAGTTATTTTTAGATAGAAACAATATCCGAAACACGTAGCAATTCTCTGTCAATCTCTGAATTTCCTTTAATTGCCTGTTCCAAAGGAGTTAATACAATCTTATCAGCAATAATACCTGCCATCAAATTAGATTTACCTTCTAATAAAGATTCTACAGCTTTAACTCCTAATCTGCTAGCTAAAACCCTATCAAAACAAGAAGGAGAACCACCTCTTTGCATATGTCCCAATACAGATACTCTAACATCATATTCTGGTAAATTTGACTCAACGTAATCTTTTAATTCAAAAACGCTTTTACCTATTTTATCCCCCTCAGCAATTACAACAATACTTGATGATTTTCCCGCAGCCTTACTTTTTTTCAGAGAATCTAACAACCGATCCAACCCCATATCCTCTTCAGGAATTAAAATCTCTTCAGCACCTGCGCCAATACCTGCATTTAAGGCAATATGTCCCGCATCACGACCCATTACTTCTACTAAGAACAATCGGTTATGTGAACTAGCGGTATCACGAATTTTATCAATTACTTCTACAACTGTATTTAAAGCAGTATCATATCCTAATGTATGGCTTGTCCCGAATATATCATTATCAATAGTGCCTGGAATTCCAATTACTGGGAAATTAAACTCAGAATTAAATAATAAGGCTCCTGTAAAACTTCCATCCCCGCCAATAATAACAAAAGCATCAATCTCTGCTTTAATTAAATTATCATAAGCTTTTTTTCTTCCTTCTGGTGTTTTGAATTCCATAGAACGGGCTGACTTTAAAATAGTCCCACCTTTGTTAATAATATTGTTTACAGAACGAGGTCCCATTTCTTTAAAGTCTCCTTCAATCATTCCTTGGTATCCTCGATAAATTCCTACACATCCAATATTATGAAATGCACACGTTCTAACTACTGAACGTATTGCAGCATTCATACCGGGAGAGTCTCCTCCTGATGTTAAAACACCTATTTTTCTTATTTTGTTTGGCATTATTTTAGTTATTTGAAGTAAAATTAATAAACGTGGATTAGTTTCAAAGCTATATCATAAATAAATCAACGAAATCGTCTTAAATTCAAACGATTTCGTTAATAAGTTTTCGAAAAAGCACAAAAAATTAGCATTATTTAAAAAAAAAAACTATCTTTTAGTTTCTTTTAAATAATTGAAAAAAAAAGATATGTTCTCAATTTTTAGTCTTCTTCTGGAATAATTGCCTCCTGGTTCCTTTTAGATACTTCTTTGTTGGTCTTTTTTGAATTTGAGAAACGAATATAATCAGGAGTAATTTCGGAATCTTGGTCTAAATATTCTGCTGGAATTGTCTCGGTAATATGTTGTTTTTTAAACATTTTAGTTACTAATTCTTTAAAAGTATCAAAATCGACTTCATAAGAAATACCAGACCCTTGGGTGTATCCAATCCCTTGACCAATGTAATTGATGTCATTTTCTTTATTAAAGAATCGTAAATTCATTGTCCCTTCATCATTTAAACGCCATAATATTTCCAAATTCCCTACAAAAGCGGCTTGATTAATTCCTCCGAAAGGAACACCAAACTTTCCATTAATAGTCAGTCTATCATTTATCTTAGATGAAATAGAGGCCTCAAATCGACCATCTGTTTCTTTGCCTAGCCTTCTATCGGCCCCAACAAGATTGAATCCAATATTGAATTTTTCATCTTCTGACTTAATTACATTTCCTAACAATCCTGTTGCGGTTTCAAATAAACTACCTGATAAATCTGTTTTACTAATTCCTTCAGAACTCAAAAAACTGCCCGATGATAATAAATATAATGCTTGTGTTTGTCGCACTTCTTTATCATATAATTTAGTTTGTATCTCTGATTTTAAAACATTACTTACAGTTGGAAAATCAATATTAAAATCAGGATCCGGACTCATTAAATCTCCTTTAATTCCGATCACTACTTCAACTGGTACTTTCTTATTGAAGGAAGAATTATCTATTAATAAAGAGGGATTAGCGGTAGTTTTGTAAACCGCTTCTAAATTAAGTTGTGCTCTCAGAGGATTTCCATCCCAAGATATCGAACCTCCTTTTTTTACTGTGAATTTTTTATTTATACCTGTAGTTCTAAAATTATACGTTCCTTCATAGGCTTGAAAATCTCCCCACATATTAAATTTTCCCAAAGTATTAATCTTAAACAACAACGATCCATTCCCTTTACCTTTCATTCCGTGTCCAGAATTTCGATCTAAAATAACTTCAACCTCAGCATTTGGTGTAATATCAAAATCAAATTCTAATTCTAAGCCGTTATAATCTCTAACTTTATCTACAATGCCTTGTTTCAAATTGAATTTTTCTTTAGCAGTAATAAAATGCATAAAGGCATTATCACTTACATTTTCTGTATTATTGATAGGAATTTTAATGGTTGTTCCTTTCTCTGATTTAGCATCAACCTTAACAAATAAAGCATTTGTAGGACCGTTAATACTTGCTACCCCATTAATAAAGGCAGTTCCAAAGTAAGCTGCATCTTCATTATCTTTGGTATCTAATAACAGTAATCTTTTGGAAGCAACAGTTAAATCCAATTTCCAATCTGAAAATTGTTTATGCTCAATTGTACCATTTAAAAATCCTTTAGTACCAAATTTAGAATCTGTTAGTAAATTATTTCTAAGCAAGAATTTTTCATCTGTCAAATCGACAATACTTTTATTGGGCAGAAAATAATCTGTTCCCAAATATGGAATACCTAGCCCAGCTTTATCAAGATAAAGACGACCGTTAATTTCTGGCTTAGCAAAGCTTCCTTGAATCGTAGCATTTCCAGAAACTAAACCTCTAATATTAGACAAAACCTCACCTCCTACTGGTTCTAATGTAGCCAAATTGAATTCGTCTAATTTCAATCTTAGATCTACTACTGTTTCGTTATTTTTTACTTGGAAATTTCCACTCGCATTAAACGATTCAAAATCATCTTTTTTTATTAATGAATTTATAGTGAATTTAGACAAACTATCATCTCCTTCGATAGTCAAATCAAGTGCACCTAAATTTGTTTTATTCAAACTCAATTGATCAATCTTTAATGAAGCTGTTGGACGGTATACTGCCTTATCTTGCTTAAAATTTACCTCTCCGTTAATCTTACCATCAAAAACAAACAATTCACTTTCAGGAGTAATTTTATTTAGATTCACCTCTTTAAAATTCAACTTCAAATCCTTATACGAATCCCCTTTTAACAAACCAAACAACTCTATTCTTTGTTGCTCATGTGACAAGACTATATCTTCGATAGCAAATTCCTTCAATTCTTTGTCAAAAACAATTCGATTATCTTCAGTATCATTTTCATTCAAAAACCATAGATAATCCTTAAATTTCACTTCTGATTTACTAATTCCAACAACATTTTTTTTGTCTTTATTAATAGTGTGATACAAATTCAAATTAAAATAATCTTCTCCCTTAGCACCTCCTTTGAATTCTGTTCGAAAAAAGAGAGAATCTTTCATTGTCACATTAATCAGACTAAAATCACGAATTTTATAATATTTTGATTGTATCGAATCTAACTGTATGTAAGCATTGTATAAAGGGTTTTTATTGTCTACATCTACACGAATGTTATCAAATGTATTCTCAGAAGCTACTATTTTAGGGGAGTTAAAATTGAGTTTAAATTCATTTTTATCTGCATTTATTTTTCCTTTAACAACTGTGTTTTCACCTATCGAAATTTGAGGAAATAATGCCTCTACAACTTTATTGTTAATAGAGAAATCAAAATTCAAATATTGTCCTTTCGCTACTTTATTAGGTTTGTAATTGGTATACAAGCTTCCTAACGAATTCTCTATTAATTGTCGCAATTGGTTGAATTTATATTTCCCTTCTATTTTACCCGAAATAATATCTGGAGAATCTACTACTATAGTTCTTGTTTTTTGACCATTAAAACTCGAATTAATAGTAAAATCATCAAAAAAATAGGTGGATTTAGAATTTTGATATGTCGTGTTATTTACAAAAATATTTCCTTGCAAATTATCGATAGTATTTCCTGCGACCTGGACCACTATATCCCCTTTAAATACTGACGTAGGGTCATTAATAAACTTCAATTGATACAAATTTGCTTTGGCTATAACTATATGAAAATCAAAACGACTGTCTTTTTTTGTCCAATCTACTAATCCATCAAAATTTAAATTTAAATTAGGGTCATTGATAGCTATACTTCCTTGATAAAAAGGCATTTTAAAATTGCCATTAACTTCTAAATTGCTGTACGTATAATTGTTATACTCCATTTTAGAAACAAGACCTTTAACTTTGGTATTTAAATTCTTTTGACTAAATCCCGCCCCATCAATGGCAAAATTTAAACTAATTTTACCTAAATCTTTCTGGGCTAGAAATGCCCCTAAATTGAAATCCTCCAACTCAACATTACCTACATACGAAGCTTTATCAATAAAATCGATAGGACGCATTCCGAAATTAGTTTTAACCTTACCTAATGCGGTAGTCATAACAAAATCAGCATCAATTGACTTTGCTGTCAATTCTGTTTTACCAACTAAACTACAAACTCCTAACTTTTTTAGATTAACTGGCAACGTTTTTCCTAAAACATTAGGCAACAAGGTTACTAGAGCATTATAATTAGACGAAAGCAAACTGAATTTTCCTTTCATAGAGAATCGTTGTTTGCCTTTTGGAAATAAATTTTTGAAGCGGATACTACCGTTTATTTTACTTTTTTGGGAATCTACTAATCGCAATTGACTAACTTTTAAATTATTGAGAGTCCCTAACAAATTTGCTTTAACATAAAAAAACTGATTCTTTCCTAACTCATTATAAAAACAACGAACATCATTAGAAGCTAAGGTTGACGATGCTAATTGAACATCAAACTGTACTTTATTATTAAAATCACTAAAATCTTCTATCGCATAATTTAATACTACATTAGCCTTAATCTCTGAGTTTTCTTTAGTAAAAGCCTCTAGTTTGGTCAGCTTAATTTGTTTTTTAGTATAACTAAACACTCCACTCAGTTGCTTTACATACACCCCGCGATGATCCAAAAAAGACATTTTAAGGATATTAGTATTTACATCCGGACCATACAATTTAAAATCCGAAAGCTGAATATTCAATTTAGTAAAATCAACATCTTTAGGAACCGCTCTATTTTCATCTGTCAAAATAAAATGTCCCTTAGTAATTTGAGCCTCTTTTGCAGTCAATAAAAAATGTTTTTTTGAGGGCTTTCCTTCTCCAAAAGCATTAATAAAAACATCTAAATTGGTGAGTTTTTCTTTTTTGTAAGTCTTCAAATTAAACAGCACCCCATCCAAATTTAAATCACTAAAAATCAAGTCCCCAGACAATAATTTTTTACCATCTAAAATGGTAGTTTTAATTCGGTTAGAGTAAATTAAAGTGTCTTGATGATGGTCTTTTATTAGAACATTTTTGAATTTCACTCCTCCAAAAGGAGAAATAGCCACCTGATCTATTGAGATTGCAGTACCATAATCCTTATTGATAGTAGTCATTACGTATCGGGCAATTTGGGTTTGCACTATAGGCAAACTCAACACAATACCAATGACCAATACAAAGAGTACTAATCCAATTAGCAAACGAGATACTATTTTTTTGATATTTTTGATACGCTTTCTCTTTTTAAGTTCTAATTTGACGGCTCAAATCAAGCTGCTTTAAATAAATTTCTTTAATTTTGGTCGCTCTGATTCAATAGGAACAGAACGCCAAATATAATCTAAAATTCGCGCTTTTTTATGCAAAATTCAGAGGTTTTTATCCTTGCTATCGAAAGTTCTTGCGACGATACCGCTGCAGCTGTATTACATAACGACAAAGTACTGTCTAATGTTGTAGCCAATCAATTGATTCACAATCAATACGGTGGTGTTGTACCCGAACTAGCTTCAAGAGCCCACCAACAAAACATTGTACCGGTTATTGACGCTGCGCTGCGAAAAGCAAATATACAAAAAGAACAACTCTCAGCAATTGCTTTTACACAAGGTCCTGGACTAATGGGTTCATTATTAGTAGGAACTTCTTTTGCTAAATCAATGGCACTAGCTTTACAAATTCCATTAATTGCGGTCAACCACATGCACGCGCATATTCTAGCTCATTTTATTGACGAAGAAGGTTTTGACAAACCTGAATTTCCTTTTCTTGCCTTAACAATAAGTGGTGGTCACACACAAATAGTTCGAGTGGATGGTTTTTTTGACATGACCATTATTGGTGAAACTACCGATGATGCTGTAGGCGAAGCATTTGATAAAAGTGCTAAAATTCTAGGGTTACCTTATCCAGGAGGACCTTTAGTTGATAAATATGCCCAAATAGGCAACCCAAAAGCATTTCCATTTACCAAACCTAAAGTTCCTGGTTTAGATTTCAGTTTTTCGGGATTGAAAACAGCAATTTTATATTTTATTCAAAAGCAAAAACTAGAGAATCCTAACTTTGTAGAGGAAAATTTAAATGACATTTGTGCTTCTATTCAACATACCATCATTGAAATTTTGATGGACAAACTTAAATTAGCCGTCCGCGAAACTGGCATAAAACAAATTGCGATTGGCGGAGGCGTTTCTGCTAATTCAGGAATACGCAACACATTGAAAGATGCTGAAAAAAAATACGGTTGGAAAACTTTTATTCCTAAATTTGAATACACCACTGACAATGCTGCCATGATTGGAATTGTTGGTTATCAAAAATTTTTAGCGGAACATTTCGAAAATTCCGCTGTGGTTTCAAAAGCCAGAATTCAATTTTAAAACAATGCAATTATTTTATAACCCCAATATAACCGAAGCCACAGAAAGTTTTTCTTTTGACAAAGAAGAAAGCAAACATATTATTAAAGTTTTACGTAAAAAAGATGGAGATATTTTATTTGTAACTAATGGGTTAGGTTTTTTATTTACAACACAAATTGTAGTAGCTTCTGATTCTAAATGTACTGTTAAAATTACCGCTTTTGAAGAAACTGCCACACCTAATTTTAAATTACATTTAGCCGTTGCTCCAACCAAAATGAATGATCGTTACGAATGGTTTTTGGAAAAAGCAACCGAAATAGGAATTCAAGAAATCACTCCCATTATATGTGACCGTTCCGAACGAAAGGTAATCAATCCGGAACGTTTTGAAAAAATCATCCTTGCTGCAATAAAGCAATCTAAAGCATTTTACTTACCTAAATTAAATCCCGCTATTTCATTTAAAGAATTTGTAAAACAACAACACAAAGGATTGCAATTCATTGCTCACTGTGAAGAAACAAGCAAAAAAACATTACAGTCTGTTTTAGAAAAAAACAAAGACATCACTATCTTGATTGGTCCAGAAGGAGATTTTTCAAACAAGGAAATAGCCTTAGCCATAGAAAACAATTACATTCCTGTATCATTAGGAAACACGCGACTACGTACCGAAACAGCCGCTGTGGTAGCTTGTCACAGCGTGGTTTTTTTTAATGAGAATTAATTGAAAATCATGAAAAAAATATATTTCTTATTGTTTTTCTTAACTTTTCAGGGTTTTTCGCAAGAAATTGCTTTGATTAAATACCATGGTGGTGGCGATTGGTATGCAAATCCTACGTCATTGCCCAATTTAATTACATTTTGCAATGCTACAATTCAAACTAAAATTAAATCGAAACCCGCTACAGTTGAACCTGATAGTCCTGCAATTTTTACCTATCCTTATGTTCACATGACAGGACACGGAAATGTAATCTTTAATGCTGAAGAAGAAAACAATCTTAGAAACTACCTTACTTCAGGTGGTTTTTTACACATTGATGATAATTATGGTATGAATGAATACATTCGAAAAGCCATTAAAAAACTATTCCCCTCAAATGATTTGGTTGAAATTCCAGCCAATCATCCTGTTTTTCAAAAACCATTTCTGTTCCCAAATGGACTTCCTAAAATTCACGAACACGATAATAAACGACCACAAGCTTTAGGTATTTTTATAAAAAATCGTTTGGTTTTGCTTTATACCTTTGAATGCGATTTAGGAGACGGATGGGAAGATCCCGAAGTACATAACGATCCTTTAGAAGTACATCAAAAAGCACTGAAAATGGGCGCTAATATCATGTATTACATTTTTAACAATTAATGCAACTTACTCACGAAAATACCCATTTCAAGAAACAAAGATTTCCTATCATATTAGTTTGCGACCATATATATTTTCAGCAAAATATTGGTTCTTTGTTTCGGATTGCAGAAGCTTTTGGAGTAGAAAAAATAATATTTATTGGCAAAGACATTCCTTTAACGCCAAGAAAAATAAATAAAACATCTCGAAGTACTCATTTACAAATTCCGTATTCTGTCATTGAAGAAACCTCAACGGCAATTGAATATTTATCCATCAATAACTTCGAAATTATTGCTTTAGAAATAGCCGAAACTAGCAAACCTATTAACGAAGTTAGAGTTCATAACAACCTAAAAATTGCACTAGTCGTTGGTAGTGAAATAGCAGGTGTTAGCGAACCCATTTTATCCGTTGCAAACCAAATCACCCATATCAATATGTATGGCACTAACAGCAGTATGAATGTAGTACAAGCTACTAGTATAGCCTTGTACGAAATAACAAATAAATTAAAGGAAGACTAATTTAGTCGTGTTTTTAAATCATTCCAATTGCTTCTTTTGAATCTTTTGCTATCTTTATATCGTCAATCAATCCCATTTAAAATGATTACTTCCAAAACAATTGCTAATGGAATTTTAAGAGCTATTGGTATTTTAGTCTTTATTGTTATTACTCTTTATTTCTTATACCAAATACAATCTGTACTGGTTTATCTACTAGTTGCATTGCTACTTACTTTAATTGGAAAACCTGTCATGGATTTCCTAACTACCCAATTTCGATTTAACAATACCTTAGCCACAATTAGTACATTACTCTTATTTTTCCTTGTTATTATTGGTTTTATTGCCCTATTTATTCCTTTGATTCTTGCACAAAGTGAAAGCCTATCACTACTAAACACTCGTGAAATAGAACAGAATACCAATCAATTACTACATCAAATTGCGGCTTTTTTAGAACATCACAATATCGATTCTAACAAGGTCCTAAAAGAAACAAACATTAGTTCTAGATTAAATTTTGATTTTATTCCAGAATTATTAAATACTATCATTGGTACTATTAGTAGTTTTGGAATGGGATTAGCGTCAGTGCTTTTCATTGCTTTTTTCTTTTTAAAAGATAAAAACCATTTTACTGAAGTCTTAAAAGAATTGATTCCAGACAGTCATGAAGAACCAATACTTAATTCTTTAACTAAAATCAATCATTTATTATCCCGTTATTTCATTGGACTATTACTACAACTAGGCATCGTATTTATTCTGTACTTAATTGTCTTGTCAATCTTTGGAATTCCTAACGCAGTCATCATTGCTTTTTTATGCGCGGTACTCAATATCATTCCATATATTGGTCCTTTAATTGCTTCTATATTAGCCGCTATATTAACTATGATTAGCCATTTAGGAAATGATTTTCAAACAGTTACTTTACCTACTACTATTTATATCTTGATTGGTTTTTGGATTGTACAACTGATTGACAATAATGTATCACAACCTATTATTTTCTCTAAAAGTGTTAGTTCGCATCCTTTGGAAATATTCTTAGTAATTCTAATTGCAGGTTTTCTTTCTGGTATTTTAGGAATGGTTATCGCGGTACCTTTATATACCATTTTGAAAGTTGTTGGTAAGGAATTTTTTCCTAACAATAGTGTAATTCAATTAATAACTAAAAACATCTAATCCTTGGATGTAGCCATTTTAAATCCGGAGATCCAAGAGTTTATTCAAAAACAAATTGGAATAACTGTTGCTCAATTAGCACTTCAAAAAAATCCTTTTCCCTCTGTGGAATGGGTTACTATTTTGAATCAAATTGAAGCCAAAACTAAAGCCAAAGAAAAATTGCCAACTTGGTTTCAAACTACAAATATTTTATATCCTCCAAAAATTTCTATTGAACAAACCTCGTCTGAAAAAACAGCCGCCTACAAAACATCTTTAGTTTCAGGTAACAGTCTCATTGACTTAACAGGTGGATTTGGAATAGACGTTTTTTATTTTGCTAAAAAAATAAAAAACGTAGCGCATTGCGAAATTAATTTGGAATTGTCCGCTATTGTCAAACACAATTACACGCAATTAGGCGTTACTAACGTTGATTGTTACTTTGGAAATAGCTCAACCATTTTAAAACAACTCAACCAATCATGGGATTGGATTTATATTGACCCTTCTAGACGAAACGATGCTAAAGGCAAAGTTTTCCTTTTAAAAGACTGTCTACCTAATGTTCCTGCAAATTTAGATTTTTATTTCGAAAAATCAGATGCAATACTAATCAAAACAGCACCTTTATTAGATCTCTCTGCAGGAATGTCTGAGTTACATAGTGTAAAAACAATTCATGTTGTGGCTTTAGAAAATGAAGTGAAAGAATTACTTTGGGAACTGCACAAAGGCTTTTCCGGAGCCGTTACCATACAGACTATTAATCTAATCAAAGAATCTACCGAAACGTTTGCTTTTACTTTGCACGAAGAAAATACAGCTCCCCACTATTCGCTTCCTCAACGATATTTGTACGAACCCAATAGCGCCATTATGAAATCAGGCGGTTTTGACGAAGTTGGCACACATTACCAAGTTCATAAATTGCATAAACATTCCCACCTATATACCTCCAACGAATTAATCAATTTTCCGGGGCGTGTTTTTGAAATCCAACACTGTATTCCTTATGCTAAAAAGGAAATAAAACAGCATTTAGATAACACTAAAAGCAATGTTACCACTCGAAATTTTCCTGAATCAGTCGATACTATTCGTAAAAAATGGAAAATAAAAGAAGGAGGAGATTGTTATTCTTTTTTTACAACCGATATGAAAAATAATAAAATAGTTTTAATTTGCGCCAAAATAAAATAATGATGAAAAAAGCCTTTTCTATCGCTATATTCCTATTGGGTTTACACTCATTTGCTCAAAAGCCTTGTGAGTATACTACTAATGTAACTGATTCTGTTGGTTCTTACAAAACTACCAAAGAATATATAATTGCCGAGAAAAACTTTGCAAGTACATCTAGCTATATTTTTTTCTCTTTAGCGGTAGCTGATGGAATGCCTTTACTAAATGTAAAATTAATTCAAAAAAGCAATGACTTTATTAAGGCAAATTGTTTTGATAAAAATTCTAAACTATTTTTACAACTCAATAACGGAAAAGTAATTACACTCATTCATATCGACCAAGAAAATTGTGGTACGATGCTTCGTGACGAAAAAGGTTTTAATAACCGACTCACTCCTGGTACATTCATGTTCATGAAAGATAGTTTTGAAGAATTGAAAAAATCGCCTGTATCATTAATGCGTATTAAGTACTTAACCGACACCGAAGATTATGTGCTGAAAAAACAATTCACATCAGAATTAAATAATGAAGTATACCAACCTGAAACGTACTTTATTCAAAATATTGATTGCGTAAAATAATTAGAATTTTAAAACTCGCTAGTTATTCTTTTTTTGATAATTAACGAATTAACAAGTCGTATTTTTTTTTAATACACTGTATTTCATTGCTTTCCGATTGTTTATGCAAATTATTTGCATTGCCATTTAGCATTAGAAACGTTTTCCTTAGAAGCATTTTTCAGGTTGTAATGCCACCATTCTGAATCAAAAGAGATAAAGTGTTTTTTACGCATTGTCTTTTTAAGAAGCATTCTATTTTGTTTGACCACATCAGAAATATTTTCAAACTGATGACTAGCTTCTGGCCCAAAAAAATCAAAGGGAGTTCCCATGTCTAACTCTCTCCCATTTTCATCTACTAAAGTGATATCAACAGCGCCACCCCTATTATGAATTGAACCTTTAGCGGGATCTGCTACATACTCTGGATTGGAAACTATTTCCCACATTCTTTTCTGAATATCCAAAGGACGATAACAATCAAAAATCTTTATGCGATAGCCTTTTTTCATAAATTTTTCATTAGCTTTAATTAATGCCTTAACTGTTTTCAAACGTAAAAAACATTCGGCACAATCATACACTTTGGCTTTTAAGAAATTATCGCTAGTAGCATACTTCATGTCATAAACAAAATCAGTACTAAAATCTTTTAAATTAACAAAAACAGTGTCTGCAACGACAGGACTTCCTTGGGCATTTACCTCATTCATTCCAAACAAAACAACTAACAATAATGCGATACAACAGATTCTCATACTACTATTATCTTATAATTATCTGCTAAAAGTATTTATTTTTTTTTACTAAATTACGTCGTAACTACTAAATTTGAAATCGCATTTAAGAATACCAATAGAAAAACTTATTTTTGACTAAAATTACTTCTTTATGAAAATCCGATTGATACGCTATACACTTTTTTTTGTTACTACTCTTACAGCATTGGCACAATCAAAAAAAACAATTGTTACAAAGCAAATTGAATTTCAATCGCCTGAGTACAAAAACAAAATGTTTTATCTAGCTAGCCATTATGGAAAATACCAAACCTTATTAGACTCCGTAAAAGGAACTAATGACGGAAAAATTCTATTCAAGAAAGACCAAAAATATGTAGAAGGAATCTACATGTTAGTAACTGCAGACAAAAAAATCGAATTGGAATTTTTAATGGATTCCAACCAAAAATTCAGTATTCAGGTAACTAATCCTATTGAGAAAACACTCCAAATCAAAGATTCTCCTTTGAATGAAGATTTTCATGCCTTCAATATTTTTTTTAGAAGCCGAATGGAAACTATAAAATCCTTAGAGAAAAATTTAGCCGACAAAAAAACAAGAAAAGATAGTGCTCTAATTATTCAAGATTTGAAGAAAATTCAAAATGAAATTAATAGCTATAAAAACGACTATATTAAAGCCAATCCTAACAATACCTTGGCGTTACTATTTAAAATGAGTCAGCCTATTGATAATTTTTCAAACAAACCTGCTGATCTAAAATTAGCTACTAAAACAGATTCAATTGCGTATTTAAAACAACATTTTTTCGACGGAATTAATTTTAAAGATCCGCGCTTATTGCGCAATCCTTTTTTAGAAAACCGCATTGCAACTTATTTCAATTCCTTTGTTCCCGTAACACCAGAAACAGTTACTACTGAGATTAATCAAATCATTGGCCAAACCGACCAACCCAATGGCGATGTTTTTAAATACCTTATTTTACATTTTGTTGATTTGTATGCTGAACCAAAAATTATGGGAATGGATCGCGTTTTTATCAACATCTACAACACTTATTTTAAGAACAAAGAGTACGCTTGGTTACAGCTCAAACAAAAAGAGTTTTTCAAATTTAAAGTGTCGAGTATCAAAGACAATCTACTAGGCGACAAAGGTCGCAATCTCTTTATGCTTACCCAAGACCAAAAAAGAATTGATTTGTATGATGTTAAAGCAAAATATACGGTAATTGCATTTTGGGACCCTACCTGTGGGCATTGTGCTACCGAAATCCCAAAAATGCACCAATTGTACGAAACCGAATGGAAACAAAAAGGCGTAGTAGTCTTTGCGGTGAACAACAATACCAATGAAATGATCAAATGGAAAGAATTTATTGAAAAAGAAAAGCTATCGGACTGGATTAACGTCTACCCAGCTCCCGTAGTAACCGGAAACTATACGAAAGAAGATGTCGATTTTCAAACCTTGTACAACGTAAGACAAACCCCCGTTATCTATCTACTAGACCAAGACAAAAAAATCATCGCTAAAAAAGTGGGTGCAGAAAATTACACCAAAATCATCGAACAGTTAGAGAAGAAAAATTAAGTTTTTATTATACTAAAAAAACTTAGAGGTGCACTTTGCATTAAAAAAAAGCTGTGCCTACAAATTTCAAAAATAACTACACTCAACTAAGTTGTTTATGTAGATAAAATTCAATCTTTTACATTACAAAATCAAAAACACCTCCGTCATTACCTTAAATAACAAACGTAAAATACTAATCTAATGCTCATGATGGAAATGTGAAAGTGATCAGAAATTAATTAAAAAATCTAAAAAATGGATTTTTTGACCTTACAATAATGAGATAAAAATAAACTAATTAATACATTAGATGCCTTTTAGCATTATTTCTCCAACCTGATTGATTTTCATAGGCTACAAAATAGATTTTTAAATCTGCCTGATTTTCGTAATCAACAAAAAAAATGGTTTTACTAGCTTGATTTTTATAGTCAGTAAAAAACCAACGCCCATCATTTTGAACTGCTTGATTGGAATATTTGACTTTATACACTTTTAAATCGGCTTGATTTTCAAATTTAACTACAAAAACTTTAACATCCGCTTGATTTTGATAGTCAACAGAAAATACTTTTTGAGCCCTGGAAGAAAACCCGAAAAACAGTATAAAAAGTAAGGTATAATAAATTGATTTCACTTGAATTCTATTTTTAATTGCAGTTAAATTTAAACAAAAAAAGCTTTCAAAATCCGTTTCGCATTTTTTTGTCACTCCATAAAAAAGCAATACATTAGCGCCTTCAAAAATCACTTCAATTATAATGAAAAATACAGCTCTAACACACATTCACGAAAGTTTGGGAGCCAAAATGCTACCATTTGCAGGATACAATATGCCAATTCTATATGAAGGGGTTAATGCTGAACATGAAATTGTTCGAACAGGAGTAGGCGTATTTGACGTATCTCATATGGGCGAATTTTTACTTTCTGGACCCAATGCTTTGGCACTTATCCAAAAAGTAACTTCTAATGACGCTGCTACTTTAACCATTGGTAGAGCACAATACTCTTGTTTACCCAACAACGAAGGGGGAATTGTAGACGATTTATTGGTATACAAAATGAAAGAAGACGAATATTTGTTAGTAGTCAACGCCTCTAACATTGATAAAGATTGGGATTGGATAAATAGTCATAACGATTTAGGCGTTGAAATGAGAAACCTTTCTGATGAGTATTCATTACTAGCGATCCAAGGCCCTAAAGCAGTCGAAGCTATGCAATCCTTATCCTCTTTAGATTTATCAAAAATAGCTTATTATCATTTTGTAATTGGAGATTTTGCAGGAATTGATAACATAATCATTTCAGCTACAGGATATACAGGAGCTGGAGGTTTTGAAATTTATTGTAAAAATACCGATGTAGAACATATTTGGAACAAAGTATTTGAGGCAGGAAAAGCCTTTAATATCCAACCTATTGGATTAGCTGCTCGAGACACTTTACGCTTAGAAATGGGATTCTGTTTGTATGGGAATGATATCAACGATACAACTTCTCCTCTAGAAGCTGGACTAGGTTGGATTACTAAATTCAATAAAGAGTTTGTTAACTCTGATAATTTGAAGAAACAAAAAGAATCAGGGGTAACCAGAAAATTAGTTGGTTTTGAAATGCAAGAACGTGCAGTACCAAGACACGATTACGAAATTGTTGATGCTGCAGGAAATGCTATAGGAATTGTAACATCTGGAACCATGTCTCCTTCCATGAATAAAGGAATTGGTCTTGGGTATGTTACTACAGCATTCAGCGCGGTAAATACTGAAATTTTTATTCGAATTCGTAAAAATGATGTCCCTGCCAAAGTAGTTCAATTACCATTTTACAAAAAATAACAAAGATTGTAAAAACTAAAAATAATACTATTTTTGCAACGTTAAAAAATATCAGCAATGGGAAGAGCATTTGAGTTTAGAAAAGGCAGAAAAATGAAACGTTGGTCAGCTATGGCCAAAGCCTTTACGAGAATAGGTAAAGATATCGTAATGGCAGTAAAAGAAGGTGGACCAAATCCAGATTCTAATTCACGACTAAGGGCAGTTATACAAAATGCAAAGGCTGCTAATATGCCTAAAGAAAATGTAGAACGCGCTATTAAAAAAGCGACTGAAAAAGATACTGCAAACTATAAAGAAGTACTTTTTGAAGGATATGCTCCACATGGAATTGCACTTTTAATTGAAACAGCTACAGATAACAATAACAGAACTGTTGCTAATATTCGCAGTTATTTTAACAAATGTAACGGAACTTTAGGCACACAAGGTTCTGTTGAATTTATGTTTGATCATACCTGTAATTTTCGTATCCCAAAAGAAGGTTTAGACCCTGAAGAATTAGAATTAGAATTTATTGATTTTGGGGCAGAAGAAGTTTTTGAAGATGAAGATGGTATATTGATTTATGCGCCTTTTGGCAGTTTTGGAACTATTCAAAAAGAGTTAGAAAATAGAGGAATCGAGATCTTGTCTTCGGGATTTGAACGAATTCCTCAAATCACCAAAAAACTTACTGAAGAACAAGTGGCTGACGTAGAAAAGTTGATTGAAAAAATTGAAGAAGATGATGACGTTATGAACGTATATCACACTATGGAAGAATAATCCTTTATTGGTTAAGACCCCTATTAATTCACAAAAAAACTCCAGAAAATTTCTGGAGTTTTTTTGTTTGTAAGTAAACTACTTTTATTTTATAAATTCTATACCTTGAGATTCTTCTTGATTAACACTATCAAAAAATCCTTGCTCATTCATCCATTCGTCACTAAATACCTTACTCATATAACGAGAACCATGATCTGGAAAAATAGCAACAACATTACTATTCATATCAAACTCTCCCTCATCTGCGTATTGTTTAATCGCTTGAAAAACAGCTCCCGAAGTATAACCTACAAATAAGCCTTCCGTTTTAGCTAACTCACGAGTAGTATGTGCACTTTCCTCATCAGTAACTTTCATAAACTTATCAATAACATCAAAATCTGTTACGGATGGAATTAGATTTTTTCCTAATCCTTCGATACGATATGGGTATATTTCATCTTTATCGAATTCTCTAGTTTCATGGTATTTTTTAAGCACCGAACCAAAAGCATCTACTCCTAAAATCTTAATATTTGGATTTTGTTCTTTTAAATATTTAGCAGTGCCAGATATTGTCCCTCCTGTTCCACTACAAGCTACTAAATGGGTGATTTTTCCTTTAGTTTGCTCCCAAATTTCTGGACCTGTGCTCAAATAATGAGCATCCAAATTGAGTTGGTTAAAATATTGATTAATATATACAGATCCTTTGGTTTCTTCATGTAATCTTTTGGCAACACTATAATACGAGCGTTCATCATCTGCCGAAACATGGGCAGGACAAACATATACTTTAGCTCCCATAGCTCTGAGCATATCAATTTTATCTTTGGATGATTTTGAACTCACAGCAAGAATACAATTATATCCTTTTATAATACTAACCATAGCTAAGCTAAAACCTGTATTACCCGATGTCGTTTCTATAATAGTATCTCCTGGAGTTAAAATTCCTTTTTTCTCAGCTTGATCAATAATATAAAGAGCTATTCTATCTTTTGAGGAATGTCCAGGATTAAATGCTTCTACCTTAGCGTAGAAATTACCTTCCAAACTTTCGGTTACTTTTTTCAACTTAATAAGAGGAGTATTCCCTATTAAATCTAAAATAGAATTATGCGCATTTATTTCTTCTTTCATAAAAAAATGGTTCATTAAGGACATTATATAATAGCCTTAACTTTGAGCAAATTTAACAATATTTTTTTATTATTTTTTGATTTTCTCTAAATCTAATAAAAAAGCATACTCTTTAGCAACTTCTTTTAAAGCCTCAAAACGGCCTGAAGCACCTCCATGTCCCGCATCCATATTAGTGTTTAAATACAAAACAGAATCACCCATTTTATGCGTACGCAATTTAGCTACCCATTTGGCTGGTTCCCAATATTGCACTTGCGAATCGTGTAAACCGGTAGACACATACATATTAGGATATTGTTGTTCTTTTACATTATCATAGGGAGAATAGGACAACATATAGTCATAATATTTCTTGTTATTGGGATTACCCCATTCGTCGTATTCCCCTGTAGTCAGTGGAATACTATCATCTAACATCGTAGTTACTACATCTACAAAAGGAACTTGAGCTATAACTCCGTTATACAGTTCAGATGCCATATTGACAACCGCTCCCATTAACAACCCTCCTGCCGAACCACCTTCGGCATACAAATGAGCCGGAGACGTATATTTTTCCTGAATTAAGAATCGGGAACAATCAATAAAATCAGTAAAAGTGTTTTTCTTTTTTAACAATTTCCCATCTTCATACCATTGCCTTCCCAAGTCTTCCCCTCCTCTAATATGAGCCATCGCAAAGATGAATCCACGATCCAACAAAGTTAAACGAGTAGTCGAGAAATAAGGCTCCAAGGTAACGCCATATGAACCATATGCGTACAACAATAATGGATTTTTCCCATTTTTTACGATGCCTTTACGATACACCATTGATATCGGAATTTGAGTCCCATCATGAGCAGTAGCCCAAATACGTTCTTCTATATAATTGTTTTTATCAAATTTACCTCCTAAAACTTCTTGCTCCTTTTTGATTTCTTTTTCTTTGGTTTTCATATTAAAATCAATAACAGAAGAAGGTGTTGCCAAAGACTGGTAACTGTACCTCAAAATATCTGTATCAAAATCAACATTCGTAGTGGTGTACGCATTGTAGGTTTCGCTATCAAAGGGCAAATAGTACTCCTCTTCTCCATTCGAAGGCATAATACGAATATGATTCAATCCATTAAAACGTTCTTCAACAACTAAATAATTGCTAAAAATTTCAATATCTTCAATCAATACTGATTCTCTATGCGGAATCACCTCTTCCCAATGCTTTTTCTCAGTAGCATTTTCAGGGGTTTTCATCAATTTAAAATTAGTCGCTTTGTCTATATTGGTCAAAATATAAAACGAATCTCCAAAATGAGAAATACTGTATTCTAATCCCCTAACTCTAGGTTGGAACACCTTAAACTCTGCATTTGGAGTATCCGAATTTAAAATTCGGTATTCCGTAGTCATAGTACTTTCAGAACCTATCACGATGTATTTCTTGGATTTTTCTTTTCCAACAGAGACAGTAAATGTTTCATCATTTTCTTCATAAACTAAAACATCCTTGTCTGAAGAAGTACCTAATTTATGCCTAAAAATCTGATGAGCTCGTAAAGTGACTTTATCCTGTCTAGTATAAAAAAGGGTTTGATTATCATTAGCCCAAACAGAACCTCCTGTTGTATTTTCAATAACATCTTGAAGAATTTCATCAGTCTGTAAATTCTTAATTTTTATGGTGTAAATACGTCTCCCTACCGTATCTACTCCAAACGAAGCAAAGCGATTATCAGGGCTAACACTCAAACCACCTAATTGGAAAAAAGCATGTCCTTTAGCCAATTCGTTACAATTAAATAAAATTTCTTCTTGAGCATCCAAACTCCCTTTTTTTCTAGAATATATGGGATAATCTTGTCCTTTTTCAAATCGAGTGATATAATAATATCCATTATACAAATAGGGAACCGATTGGTCTTCTTCTTTAATTCGACCTTTCATTTCCTCAAACAGGTCAGCCTGAAAGGCTTTGGTATGCGCAGTCATTACTTCATAATATGCATTCTCTCGATTCAAATAATCGATAACTTCTGGATTTTCTCTATCATTCAACCAAAAGTAATTATCAATTCGAACTGTATTATGTTTCTTTAACTTCTTCGGAATTATTTTTGCTTTTGGAGCTTCAGTATTTACAGACATCTTTTGATTTTTAAATTCAAGTTGCAAAAATAAGCTAAACACCTCTTACTACCGATTAATTTTGCTCAGTATTTTAGTGTGTAGATATACTATTAAATGTATTATTTTTGCAGTTCAACTTAATCATATACAGAAAATGGATTTAATGGGAATGATGGGTAAATTAAGAGAAACCCAACAAAAAATAGAAGACACTAAAAAACGTTTGAACACTGTTTTAATAGACGAACAAAGTAATGACGGTGCACTTAAAGTTACTTTAACTGCTAACAGAACGATCAAATCAATTGCTATTGACGATACCCTTTTAGAAGACAAAGAACAATTAGAAGATTATTTAATTTTAGTACTCAATAAAGCGATTGAAAAAGCAACTAAAGTCAACGAAGCTGAATTAGATGCAGTGGCCAAAATGGACATGCCAATGATACCAGGAATGGATAATTTATTTAAATAAATTAAGTTATTCGTTTCGCAGGATATCCTGAGACAAAATCAACAAGATTTTGTCTCAGAAAATCTTGTAAATGTGTCGAATTCAAATGGGTTTGAAAATCAGATTCCGAATAAAAACCTTCCCAAATAATAATTTGTTTTGTATCGGTTGGATTAGAATGAATTTCAAATAAAAAATTACCCGCTTCTAATTGAGTTTCAGCCTGCAATTTTTTCAACGCTTCAATTACCGTATGAAAATAAACCTCAGGCTTGATAGATAAAATGGCAGTAGAATAATAATTTATATCTTCTTTTTTTACAGGTTCAATTAAATCCCATAAATTACCATATAAATCTCTAAATACAACTACTCTACCATATGTTTCGGTAACTGGTTCTCGTTCTATTACTATTTGATTGTTGATTAAATTTTGATACGCTTCGTCAAAATCATCAGTATTCATAAATAGAAAAACCCTTCCTCCAGTTTGATTACCAATACTTTTTAATTGGTTATCATCAGCAGCTTTAGCTAAAAGCAAACGACACTGCGAATTCTTTGGTGCTACAACAACCCAACGTTTTGTTTGACTTAAGACTGTATCTTCAATTAATTCAAATTGCAATTTTTTAGTATAAAAAGCAATTGCTTCATCGTAATCTTTTACAACTAAAGTAATTTGATTGATTTGATTTTCCATACCTAAAACACCATTTTTTCTATAGCTTCCTGTACATACGTATGCATGACTTCTCGGTAATCCAAATGGGTTACAATACGTAATTTACCTTGACCCATTGAGCTAATCAAAATATTTTTTTGTTTCAACTTATCAATCAACTGGGCTTCATTAACCTGGGGTACTACCGAAAAAATTAAAATATTGGTTTCAACAGGAGCTACAGAGGCAACCCAACTCATTTGTCCTAAAACGGCAGCTAACTCCTTTGCTCTGCGATGATCTTCAGCCAAACGCTCAATATTATTCTCTAAAGCATAAATTCCGGCTGCTGCTAAATACCCCACTTGACGCATTCCTCCTCCTAAAATTTTTCTGATGCGTAAAGCACGATGAATGTTTTTTTTATCGGCTAACAAAACCGATCCAATAGGTGCGCCTAATCCTTTAGACAAACAAACCGAAATGGTATCGAATAATTTTCCGAATTCTTTTGGATCTTGATTTTTGGCAACCAAAGCATTCCAAATTCGAGCACCATCCAAATGAAATTTTAATGCGTGGGCATCACAAACTTCTTTAATTTGGCGTAAATCGTCTAATTCATAACAAGCGCCTCCGCCTTTGTTGGTAGTGTTCTCTATACAAACTAAACTCGTCAACGGGCTATGATAAAACTCTGGATCGTTAATCGCAGCTTCAACTTGAGCAGCCGTAATCATTCCGCGATTCCCATCTAATAAACAACACGAAACCCCGCTATTAAACGAAACCCCTCCGCCTTCGTAATTGTAAACGTGCGCGTATTTATCAGCAATTAATTGTTCTCCAGGTTGGGTATGCAATTTAATTGCCGTTTGATTCGCCATAGTTCCTGATGGAAAAAACAATCCTGCTTCCATTCCAAATAGTGCAGCTACTTTCTCTTCTAATGCAATAACTGTTGGGTCTTGCTTATACACATCGTCACCCACAACAGCTTTAAACATGTATTGTAACATTTCGTGTGAAGGTTTAGTAATCGTATCACTTACTAGATTTATTTCCATGGCCTCTGATAATATAATTAAGTACAGACACTACAGTTGTCTTTCCTTAAAAAAATCTTACTTTTGTCACACAAAATTACATAATTTATGACAACTACCGAACAAATAAAAGGTATTGTAGAACGCCTTGGTGCGTTGAGGAGGTATCTTTGACGTTGATGCCAAATTAATTGAAATTACAAACGAAGAAGAAAAAACGTTTGCACCCGACTTTTGGAACAATGCCAAAGAAGCCGAAATTATAGTTAAAAATCTAAGAAATAAGAAAAAGTGGATTGAAGACTATGACAAAGCCGTAGCTTTGACTGACGAGCTACAATTAGCGTATGATTTTTACAAAGAAGGAGAACTTACTGTAGAGGAATTGGAGGAACAATACCAAAGTACCGAGAAACATATCGAAGCAATTGAATTCAAAAACATGCTTTCAGAGGAAGGGGATACTTTGAGTGCTGTACTACAAATTACAGCTGGTGCTGGAGGTACCGAAAGTTGCGATTGGGCATCAATGCTCATGAGAATGTACTTGATGTGGGCTGAAAAACAAGGCTATAAAGTCAAAGAACTAAACTTTCAGGAAGGCGATGTAGCCGGAATTAAAACGGTTACTTTAGAAATTGAAGGCGACTACGCTTTTGGTTACCTTAAAGGAGAAAATGGAGTGCATCGATTGGTGCGAATTTCACCTTTTGATAGTAATGCCAAACGCCATACTTCATTTGTCTCTGTCTATGTGTATCCGCTGGTGGATGACACTATTGAGATTGAAATTAATCCAGCCGATATTGAAATAACCACTGCTCGTTCAAGTGGTGCGGGTGGACAAAATGTAAACAAGGTGGAAACCAAAGTACAATTGGTACACAAACCAACAGGAATTCAAATTCAATGTTCGGAAACCCGATCGCAACACGACAATAGAAACCGTGCGATGCAAATGCTACGCTCTCAATTATACGAAATAGAATTAAAGAAAAAATTGGCGCAACGTGCCGATATTGAAGCCAATAAAATGAAGATTGAATGGGGTTCGCAAATTCGAAACTATGTAATGCATCCTTACAAATTAGTCAAAGACGTTCGAAGTGGTTTTGAATCCACTGATGTAGATGCTGTAATGAATGGCGAAATTGACGATTTCCTAAAATCATATCTAATGATGATGGGACAAAAAGAAGAGGAATAAAACGACTTAGTAATTCTAAAAAATAGCGTGTTTAGATAACAAATCACATGGGGTGATTTTGTACTTTAGCACTATCAATACTTGACAACCAATTGCAAATGGATTTGAATTTCAACAAAAACGAGGATCATAATAAATTATTACTCTCTGAGCTACGTCGAAAATTAAGCGAAGTAAAATTAGGTGGCGGTGAAAAACGTATCCAAAAACTACATGCTGAAGGCAAGATGACGGCTCGAGAACGCATTGATTATTTGTTGGATGCCAAAGAAAAAAGTATTGAAATTGGAGCCTTTGTTGGCGAAGGCATGTACAAAGAACACGGCGGTTGCCCTTCAGGTGGTGTCGTAGTCAAAATAGGATATATCAAAGGAAAGCAATGTATTGTAGTAGCTAATGATGCCACAGTAAAAGCAGGTGCTTGGTTTCCTATAACTGCTAAAAAAAACCTACGTGCGCAAGAAATTGCGATGGAAAACCGAATTCCAATAATCTATTTAGTAGATAGCGCAGGAGTCTATTTGCCTTTACAAGATGAAATCTTTCCAGATAAAGAACACTTTGGTCGCATTTTTAGAAACAATGCTATAATGAGCAGCATGGGAATTACCCAAATTGCAGCGGTGATGGGAAGTTGCGTGGCAGGTGGGGCCTATTTACCTATTATGAGTGACGAAGCTTTGATTGTAGACAAAACAGGGAGTATTTTCCTAGCAGGTAGTTATTTAGTAAAAGCAGCCATTGGCGAGAACATCGATAATGAAACTTTAGGTGGAGCAACCACCCATTGCGAAATTTCAGGAGTGACTGATTATAAAGCCAAAGACGACCAAGATGCTTTGGACAAAATCAAAAATATCATTGATAAAATTGGTGGTTATGACAAAGCGGGGTTCAACCGAATCAAGTCCGCAAAACCATTAGCAGACGAAAATGAATTATATGGTGTACTTCCAAAAGCGCGTACCGAACAATACGATATGATGGAAATCATCAAACGATTAGTGGACAATTCTGAATTTGAAGCCTATAAAGAAGGGTACGGCCAAACGATAATTACGGGTTATGCTCGAATTGAGGGTT
>JACCDV011109090.1_pt1 | contig 87967 bp, 73 predicted proteins | sample 7446131 | NCBI WGS metagenome assembly JACCDV01 (sample SAMN15323448, study PRJNA562643) | freshwater metagenome | isolation source: river surface water | place: USA:Blue River Watershed | collected 2017-08-17 | reverse complement strand
TTTGACTGAGGGTCAAAAGCTAAAAAGTTGTCAATTAATGCGTCAGAAATCTGATCCGCTACTTTGTCTGGATGTCCTTCAGAAACACTCTCAGAGGTAAATAAATAAGGCATATTCTTTTATTTAGCTATTGTTTAATTGTGCAAATATAATATAATATAATTTAATTAATAGTATTATATACTTCTTGAATAGTTCTCATTATTCCAATTTGTAAATTTAAAGAGGGAGTCCATCCCAACATAGTTAACTTAGTTGTATCCATTAATTTTCGTGGCGTACCATCTGGTTTAGTTGTATCAAATTCAAGTGCGCCACTATATCCTACCTCATTTGCAATTAATGTTGCCAATTCTTTTATAGAAACATCCTCGCCCCAGCCAATGTTCACAAGTCCTGACTCATTATAATTTTGAAATAGAAAATAACAAGCATCGGCTAAATCATCTACATGCATGAATTCTCGCCTTGGTGTACCAGTACCCCAAATCACCACACTAGCTTCATTGTTCTTTTTAGCAAGAATAATTCTACGTATTAATGCAGGTAGTACATGTGAATTTTCAGGATGATAATTATCATTGGTTCCGTATAAATTGGTTGGCATTGCAGAAATAAAATTACATCCATATTGTGCACGATAACTATCACACATTTCAATTCCAGCTATCTTAGCTATAGCATATGGTTGATTGGTTTGTTCTAAATAGCCACTAAGTAGGTATTCTTCTTTTAATGGTTGAGGTGCCATTTTAGGATATATACATGAAGAACCCAAAAACAAAAGTTTTGTTACCTTATTCAAATAAGCAGCATGAATAATATTTGCTTCTATCATTAAGTTATCGTAAATAAATTCTGCTCTGTAAGTATTGTTGGCATGTATGCCTCCAACTTTTGCAGCAGCAAGAATTACATATGCCGGTTTTTCTTTTTCAAAAAAATCATTTACAGCTTGTTGATTTCTTAAATCTAGCTCACTTGATGTTTTTGTAATAATATTATTATATCCCTCCTTTCTAAACTTACGTTCCAAACCAGACCCAACCATTCCTCTATGTCCAGCAATATATATTTTAGCAGTTTCTTCCATACTATAAACCACTTTGTTTAATGTATAATTCCTTTTTGAATAAAGAAATATCACTAGCTACCATTTCTTTAACTAATGCTGCTAAATCATACTTTGGTTTCCATCCAAGTTGAGTCATAGCTTTTGTAGGATCTCCAATTAATAAATCAACTTCTGTTGGTCTATAATATTTAGGATCAACTTTAACAACAACCTTTCCTTCATCTAATTTATATTCACTGTTATTTTTTACAACATATCCTTCTTCAGCTTCATCTTTTCCTCTAAAACCTAGTTCGATTCCTAACTCAGCAAAACTCATTTTAACAAAATCACGAATAGTGGTAGTGATGCCTGTTGCCAAAACGAAGTCTTCTGGCTTTTCTTGTTGCAAAATCAAATACATACCTTCTATATAATCTTTAGCATGTCCCCAGTCTCTTTTAGCATCTAAATTTCCCAGGTACAAACAATTATCCATACCTAGTGCTATTTTAGCAGTTGCTCTAGTAATTTTTCTTGTAACAAAAGTTTCTCCTCTTTGTGGAGACTCGTGATTAAATAAAATACCGTTACATGCATACATATCATATGCCTCTCTGTAATTAACAGTAATCCAATATGCATATAATTTTGCAACAGCATATGGAGATCTTGGATAAAATGGTGTGGTTTCAGATTGAGGAACTGCTTGTACCAAACCATATAACTCTGACGTAGAAGCTTGATAAATTTTTGTTTTTTTAGTTAATCCTAATAAACGTACTGCTTCTAAAATTCTAAGTGTGCCAATACCATCTGCATTAGCTGTATATTCTGGTTCTTCAAAACTTACATGAACATGACTCATGGCAGCCAAGTTGTAAATCTCATCAGGTTGTACTTCTTGAATAATTCTAATTAAATTCGTACTATCGGTTAAGTCTCCATAGTGTAAATGAAGATGCCTATCTGGAATATGTGGATCTTCATATATATGATCAATTCTTTGTGTATTAAACAAAGAGGATCTTCTTTTAATACCATGAACCTCATAACCTTTGTTCAATAGGAACTCTGCCAAGTAGGCTCCATCCTGCCCTGTAATTCCTGTAATAATCGCTTTTTTCATTTATATATTTAGTTTAAATTTTAAAGCCTTCAAGCACTTTTGTTGGCTCCCAATTAAATGCATTTTTTGCTTTTGTGTCATCAAAAGTTAAATCATTTGCCATTTTACTTAATTTTTTTGAATTAATAGGTAAAATTGGAATTAGTGTATCTCCAATTAAAGCTAGTAATTTTATAAAAATGTAGGGAAGGGTTAAAACCTTTCCTTTTTGTAATTGAGCAGAGATATAGTTACTTAATTCTACAAAAGTTGGATGATATCCATCAGTAAGATTATATATACCCCCAATTTCACTTGCTTTTAAAATAATCCCTGCAACATCCTGTGCAAGTAACATGCTTTTCTTTGGATTTATATTACTAATATTAAAATAGTAATTTCTTTTGATTGCATTGATCATATCACCCAAATTACCTGGAGGATTAGTTCCAACTAATAAAGGAAGTCTTAGAATCGTATATTTAATATTATTTTTAATACACCAGTCTATAATTATTTTTTCGCAAATGATTTTACTTTTACCATAAGGGTCAGATGCTATTAAGTCATTATTTTCATTAATTAAAATTCCTTTCGAAAGTCCGTAAACACTTACAGAACTTATAAATACAAAATTTTTAGGCAAACCAATCTTTTCAAGACCTAGTATCAAATTTTCTGTTAATTTGATATTTGTATTGTAAATAAAGGCACTTTCAAGTTGATTTTTTGGAACTTTATGTGCAGCTCCCGCACAATGTATTACAGTATCAAATTTATTATGGAAATTAGGTACCGATGTTGATAAATCTAATTTATAATCTGCTTTGTTCCTATTTATAGTTTGAAAAGGTATTTCATTATTATTAAAATCTGATCTTATATATCTTCCTAGAAAACCGTTATCACCAGTTAATAGAATCATTAAAAAAACTGAATTAATCTTTTAAAAATTCTTTTGGGAATTAATAATAATGGTATTGAGTATCCATTATCTTTCCAGGAACTTAAAATTTCTGCATTCCCTTTGATAATATTTTTTAAGTTTTTATTTGTTGCACCACCTAATCTCATATTAACAAATACTATTGGTAGATATTTAATTTTAAAATTAAAATTTTTGAAAATTCTTAACATAAATTCATAGTCTGACGCTAGTCGATATTTTAAATTAAAATATCCAGCCTCTTTATAAACCTTAGATGAAACAAATAAAGAGGGATGGGGTGGCACATCTCCATTTTCAAAAAAATTTGAATTATATGGTTTTGATTTCCATTTTCTAACAAGTTTATTAACATCATCAGGTTTAACATAGACCAAATCGCCATATAAAATATCTAAATCATGGTCCTTGTTGAATTGAGACATTACTTCACTTAAAATGGAATTATTGTCATAAAAATCATCCGAATTTAATATGCCAATAACATCACCAGTTGCTAATCTCAAACCTTTATTCATTGCATCGTAAATACCTTTGTCATTCTCTGAAAGTATTTTAGAAATTCTAGAAGAATAATAATTTATAACATCTAAGGTGCCATCAGTTGATTTACCATCAATAATGATATATTCAATATCCTTATAATTTTGTGATAAAACAGATTCGATTGCGTTAGCTATAGTTGCTTTATTATTATAAACAACCGTTATTATTGATATTCTCATTTAGTAATTTTTCATATAATGAAACAGTCTCTTTATAAGATTTGTCCCAAGAAAACATTTTTGATTGTATAAATCCTTTACTCTTAATAACTTCTCTATTCAATTTTATATCTGCAAAAGCTTTACTAAGTGAGTCGATTGTTAATTTGTCGAGTAATATACCAGCTTCACCAGCTACTTCGGGAATAGAAGAGTTATTTAAAGCAATGAATGGACACCCTGCTCTCATTGCTTCTAATAAAGGAATTCCAAATCCTTCATAAGAGGATGGATATAATAAAGCAAAAGCCTTATTGTATAAAATATTCAAATCATCATTTGACAGGCCGGTATGCATTTCCCATCTATCCTTTAAAAAGCTATTTAAATGCTCCGTCTCTTCAATAGATAGTTTTGAACCAACAATAACTAATTTAAACTCTTTGAAAGTTGACAATAATTGAACAATTGTTCTGAAATTTTTATATTTTTCTCTTGAACCAATATATAAGATATAATTTTCATTGATTTCTTGAAGACAAGTAAATTGCTCTGAAACACCATTATAAATGACAGTGATATTTTCCTCTTTAATACTCGGATAAAAACTTAACAAGTCATTTTTAGTATTTTCAGATACAGCTATTATGTGTGAAGCATTTTTTATGGCAATCTTTTTTTGATATACATGAAGGTGTCTTCTTAAACCTGTATAGAATTTTTCATGTATTAAATCATGGACTGTCAAAACCTGTATTGCATTTATATTTTTTGTTATTCTATTATAACTTGAGTGAAATATAAATTTTTCATTATCTCTTAAATTTATATTTACAAACCGATCAAAAATTAATGGCAAATTAATTTTTCTCTTTCTATAAAGATTTGTAATATTTAATTGTTTACGATATATATTGTTTGTACAATTTCTTTCAACAAAAATTATATTGTTATTACTTTTAAGTAATCTCATGCTAAGTTGAAACCAATAATTGGAAATACCTCCAGCATATTGTAGATTATAAATAATATTATCGTAAACTATTTTCAATACTAAATTTTGTTTTAAAATATGAAAAAAAGATAAATATTATAAGTATTGCAAGTATGAAAATTAAATTTAATGGGAATGGAATTAACATTAAAAAACCAGGAGCAAAGAATGTTAAATATAATATTATAAGAAGAAAGCTTTTTGAAATTTGTATTTCTGAAAATTTGTGTATTAATTTAAAATAAAAGAAATACTTTATGTAAGTAAATAAATTAAATAATGTTAAGAATATAACCCCTAAAATACCAAAATCAGCAAAATATGCAATCGGCCCACCAAATGCTGGGGTATTAGTTTCTTCTGCAGCACCTGGAAAGAAATATTCATTAACGTGTATAATTCCATAAACATATGGCTTATTGGGAAATAAAGCTCTTGGAAGTAATGCCCAATAATCTGTAAAGAATATTTTACCATAAAGTAGTTTAAAATTTCCGTTAAAATATTCTTTATAAAAATTTGAACTATTTATGTAAAGATCAAAGTATTCTGCAATTGATTGAAAATTATAATCATTTAATGCCAAATATAAATTATAAAGTACAATTGAGGCTATAAAAGGGACTCCAATTGCGATATAAAATTTTATTTTTTTATCCTTAAACAACCACAAAGTAGTGAAGAAAAATATGAGGTATTCAATTAAGATACCTTTAGATCCAAATAAATATGCACTAATAATATAAAAGATAAATAGTAAAATCTTTTTATTAGTATATTTTTTTAATTGTACCATTTTTAAAAAAAAGGAGACCGATAAAAATGTCAAACCGAATGCCCAGAATTGACCAGCTCCTTCTCGATGAAATTGATATCCTTCTCTTGGATTCATTATCCAGTTTAAAACTCCAAATGTATGTGATGCTAATAAAACAAAAGATAAAACAAATAAAGAATAAAATAATAAAGAAAGTTTATTAAAATTTATTTTTTGCAAATCAATCTCTTTGAATTTTATGTCAAAAAATATTTTTTTTGAAGTATAAATTGCAATTCTTATTATTATAATTTCTATAAATAAACTTAGACAAGAAACCAAAACTGCAATACCAACAAATTTGTAATCTTCTGTATTTGCTATTAAGAATAATGGGCCTACTAGTAACCTCATAAAATCTAATGGAAGGTTGATCCAATATGCAATTGATATTGGATTTAAAGAGAATAAAGTCTCATTAGAAGGCAATTGTTTAATAATTACCTTAGATTTCACTATGGTAAGTATTAAATAAAAAACGACAGAAAATAAGTATATAAACAACTCTTAATTTAATTTAAATCCATGTAGTAATGCTTTAAGGTATACCTTCTTATTATTATTAAATGGATTTATGATTTTTATAAATCTTGTAATTATAGTATACGTTATAGCTTTTAAAAAAGCAAGTCCATGAAAATTTTTTAATATAAAATAAATTCTATTTCTATTTGAATAATAAATTGAAAAAGCTGATTCATTACCTCCTGTAGATACACTTACTTTATGAAATATTTTAATCGTAGGCAAATATTTTATTTTATAATTTTTCAAGAACGCTCTGAATAAGAAATCTGTATCATCATAGTAAACAAAATATTTTTCATCCATCAAGCCTATCTCGTCAAAAAGTTTATTTTTTATTAACATAAAACATGTAGGTGCATAATTGTAATAATTTTCTAAATCATATTGTCCTTGATCTTCTTCATTATCACCTATGTGTTTTATAATACCCTTGTTTAAAATAAAATCACCTCCTACCATCCAAATTTTATTTGTATTGTAATACATGATTTTTGGAATTACTAAGGTTTCATTATTTTCTACTGCACTATTGATTAATTTGTTGAATAGATTAGGATCATTAAAAACAATATCATTATTCAATAAAAGTGTGTAATCAAATTTTTCTTCTATTGAGTTTATTATACCAATGTTATTGCCCTTTGCAACACCAACATTATATTCACTTTTTAAATGAATATAATCCTGTATTTTATACTGATTTATTAAATTACTAATAATTAAATCAGTAGTTGGGTTAGGAGAATTGTCAATTAAAAACAGTTTGTAATCTTTAAAATTTTGGATTGACAAACTCATTATAAAATCTTCTAAAACACTGTCGCTGTTATATAATACTGTTACTAAGGCTATTTTCATTTATTAGGGCTATTTTAATAATCCTTTTTCTTTCATTTCATTAATTGAATCTGAATAATTACTCTTATTTATATTTTGTGTTTTAACCCAATTAGTAAACTCATTTAAACCTTTTTTGAAATCATACTCTGGATTAAAACCTAATATTTTATTGATTTTTGTTAAATCTGCATAATTATGTCTAATGTCACCCAATCTATAATTTCCAGTAATGTTAATTTCTACTGATGAATTAAAATTATTTCTTAAATTTTCTGCGACTTCTAAAACGGATGTTGGAATTCCTGAACCAACATTAAACACTTCTCCATTAGCTTCATTATTTTCTAATCCTAAAATTGTCGCCCTTACAACATCATCTATATATACAAAATCTCGACTTTCCATACCATCTTCAAAAATTGAAATATTAGTATTATTGCTTATTAAGGTAGAAAATATTGACAAAATACCGGTGTAAGGATTAGATAATGATTGTCCAGGTCCATAAACATTTTGGTATCTAAATGCTACTGGTGATATTCCAATTGTTGGACACACAGTCAATATCATTTGTTCTTGGTTTTGCTTTGTAATTCCATAAACTGAGGAAGGATGTATTTTTGAATCTTCATCAGTTGCAATACACTCTAAAAGTTCGTCATCTAAAACTATATCAAAAATTCCTCTTTGCATATCTAAATCACTTCTATGTTTGGGAAATATAATTCCATGTTTATTAGAATGATATTTTCCTTCGCCATAAATTGATCTTGAAGATGCAATTATTATTTTTTTAATACTATGTTTAGTATTAGCTAAAATATCTAATAAAATGGAGGTTCCATTTACATTAACTTTTGTATAATGTTCAATTTGATACATAGACTGACCCGTACCTGTTTCCGCTGCCAAATGGATAATGGCATCCTGTCCCATTATTGATTTTTCCCAATCATTTCTATTAGTTACATCTCCCTTGATGAATTCAACTTTGTTTTTAATTACATTATATAAAAATGAATTTTCTTCAGGGTTTTCACCATGAATTTGTTTTGACAAATTATCTAAAACCCTAACATTATATCCTTTTTCAATTAGTTTAATTGAAATCATTGACCCAATAAAACCAGATCCTCCAGTGATTAAAATATTTTTCATATTAAATTTTAGTTATTACTTCTATTTTTAATAATTTTCGCAGGTGAACCAGCTATTATTGAAAATGGTGGAAAAATTCCCTTAACTAATGAATTAGCTCCAACGATTGAATTAGCGCCTATTTTTGTTCCAGGCAGAATTACTGAATTGTTATATATAACACAATTCTCACCGATTTCAACTTCATTACATTCAAGTTGTTGTTCCTTGATTGGCTTTAGTAAATTATGGGAAGTGTGAATAATGTCTGTAATGGTTACATTAGATGCAATTGATGTATTTTTCCTAATTATTATTGAACTGCCACATGTTAAATGTACATTCTGCTCAATATTTACGTTTGTTTCAATCTCAATTACAGGTTTAAATGGTTGATTTAAAAAATTGAAAACACCTTCTATTCTTGCGTTATTTCTAATAAAAATATTACTATGTAGAACTAAACAACCTGGAGTTAATAAAATAGGTTTTATTATTAAATTATTATTACCACTTTTGATAAGGAAAAAATTATACCATACTTTCATTTTTAATCTATAAAATAGATTTTTCATTTTATGAATGTATATTAATATTTTATATATACTTTTCCCATTCATTTGTTTCAAAATTAAACTTCTTAATTATTTTTGCAGGTTGTCCAACTGCAACACAAAAATCAGGTATATCTTGTAATACAACACTGTTAGCTCCAATTACCGATCCATTTCCAATAGATGAACCAATTACACAAACATTTTCTCCTATCCAAACACCGTTTCCGATTTTAATTTCACGAAGTTGTTTAATTGGTTGTTTTAATATTGGCAAATTAATGTCTGAATAAGAATGTGTACAATCCGAAATATAAACCTTGTCGGCTGTGAGAACATTTTCGCCAATATAAATTCCAGAAGTTGAATAAATATGATTAAAGTTCCCAATTCTGCTACCAGAACCAATTCTTAAACAAGGTTTTAAATTATTTGTTTGTGGAAGACAAGCTAACCATGATTTATATTGAATTAATACATTATCCCCTAAAACTATATTTGAATAGCCTTCAATTTTTAATGGATTTACTATTCTTGTTTTTTTACCAATTTTAAAAAATAATATTTTATAAAAAGGGTAAATGAAAAAATAATAAAAAAACGAGTTTAGTTTATTTATAATATACAATTTTAAAAATCTTTTAAAATTTTTGATCTGATAACATTATTTGCTTCTTCAATTGTATTCCTATTTATATTATTATTATATTCATAAATTTTTAATTTATTAGTAATGGAATAAAATAAGGTTAATTGACCAAGAGCTAAACCTGCAAAACCTGCTTTATATCCTCCATTAATTATAAATTGCTTTATAAACATACCTAAAGCTGAGAGAATGAATTGTAAGTAATTGTTACTATTTACTTTTTTATTTTTTAATTCTAATTCTGTATAAATGTTTATAATATTTAAATATGAATTTATTGTATTTGAAATGAAATGATGCACAAAATATTTGTCGTCTAAATAATAGATTCTATTTTTTTCAACAACAGGACTACCCATTCCATGTATTTCATTATCACTAAAGTCTATTGATCCTTTTTTGAAAATTTTATTGGTTCTGGCGTGATACATATTATGACAGAATTTACCAAAAAAATAATTTTTTCTATCAATATTAATTATATCATAATTTTTAGTACTAATAATTTTAATAATTTCATTTATGGTCTTAAATTCAAGCATTTCATCTGCAAAGCCCCAATATATCCAATCAGTTTCAACGTTATCAAATATGAAATCAACCATTTGTTGGTTTTCGGCAAAATATAAATGATCTAGTTTAGGTCTAATTAAAATTTTGCAATTATGTTTTAAAGCGATATTATGTGTTTCATCATTGCTGCCATCATCTGCAAGCAAAACTTGTCCGTAATTTTTTAAATTCAAAATTACGTTTTCTATTCTTGCTTCTTCATTAAATGTAAAAATCACAAATGTAATATTATTACTCATTTTTATGATTTAGTGTTAAAAAATAAAGGTATAATGATGTAAATATTTGTGGTAAAACAATAGGAAACCCAATTGTATAAATGTTAATATTATTGCTTAAAAATAAATACAAAAAAGTAGTGGAAAAAATTAACAAGCTAAAAAAAGAAGCCTTTATTGTGGCTTTTGTAAAATTATGAATAGTTACATAAATACTTAGCGCTCCTATAATGAAATTGCCAGCTTCTGCTATTATTCCAAATAAAATTAATTTAGAATATTTTACAAATACATTACTTGTAAATAATTCAACTATAATATTAGAGAAAAAGTAAGAGATTACAATTATTAGTAAAACAGAAATAAAGGCGTTTCTTAAATATATAGATAAATATTTGCCTTTTGATTTATATATATTTGGTATAAATAATTGAGAAAAGATACTTGAATACGCATTCATTCCACTAGAACCAATATTTGAAACAGTTGCGTAATTTCCTACTAAATCCAGATATCCAAGTGGAACTAACAATAACCTATATCCCTGGATTTGTATATAATTGATTATAGAACCAATTGTCAAAGGATATGAGAATATTAATATTTCTTTTATGTTAAAAAATTTAATTTCTCCGAATTTAACTACATCTAGTTTAATGAAGAACAATAATAAATAAACTAAAATCGCTATTGATGCAAAAAATTGAGAAAATAAAATAATAAAGGAAGATGGTCGAAATAGATGGATCAGTAAATATAATAATGTAATTTTTAATGCAGATTCTAGAATTAATGACCAAACTGCAATTTTTCTAAATTCTAAATTATTTATAATTCCCCTCACTAAATTAACCAGATAAGTACTTATTGAAAAAAATATCAATATGAATAATAATGGTATATATTTAATGTTATAAATCAAAAGAAAGATAAAAATTGAAGAAAATAAAATCATAAAACATTTTATAATAAAAATATTGAGTTTATAAAATGACTTTAAAGAGATTTTATTTTCTATTAAATGGTAAATTTTTGATTGCTGATAATAATCAATTGGTACAAGTAAAAATGCATTTAACGAATAAGAGCATGTAATTAAAAAATAATATAACCCTAGCTCGTTTACTGGAATTGATTTACTGTATAACTTTAAAAATAATAACTGTAATATTATCGATATGATTCGTAATATACCTAAATTAAAATATGTTTTATTTTTCAAAAATACCTATTAATTTGGAGTTAAATACCTCTATCGTAAATAAGCTTTTTCAATGAATCAACTTTAGCATATGGAGAATCAATATGATCAATCAATATTTTATCATCTTTTTTAACCTCATTTGTAAAAACTTCCCCGTTTTTAATTTCACGTACTGATAATTGTCCCTTGTGCAAAGGTACAGCCAAGTAAAAGTATTCTTCAAATTCTTCATTTTTAACTACATAGCCTTTGGGAATATCTTTTTTAGCATAAATTCCTCTAACCAAAGCATCTAAATATTTAATTTCTCTTTCAGAGTTTCTTCTTTTTTGATCTGGTGAACCACCACACATTTCAATAGCTTTATGATATGCCTTAAACCAAATGTCTATTTGCTCAGAAGTAGAATTATAAATTTGCATATCATAACCTTCCATTGGCGTATCAATATGTCTTTCGAAAGTTCTAGCTCCTTTTGCATAAGCAATAAGCATTGAATTTGTCCAATCATGATATTCATGTGTAGATTGTCCAATAACAATTTCAGGATATCTATTTTTTAGAAAATCAATTTGATTTAATTCTAACTCACTATCTTCCGAAGGATATAATGAAACGCAATGGTTAAGAGCAATTGGGATATCTCTATTTAAAAAGAAAGCTACTACATCGTCCATATCTTTTAATGATGAACCACCATTAGACAAGATAACAGGCTTTTTTGTTTTAGCAATTTTTTCAAGTAATGGCCAATCATTTATATCCGAACTTGCAACCTTAATAATTGGCAAATTAAACTCTTGACATAAATCAACAGAAGCTTCGTCAAACGGAGTAGACATCGGTATACAACCAGAGCTGACAATTTTATCAACTAAAGTTTTGTATTCTTTTTTTGTAAGCTTCTTTTCGGTTGTTTTTTTAATATACTTTACGTCTTTGCTTCCTACATACTCCGGGTGAACGAAAGTGTCCATATCTCTAAATTGAAGCTTTATGGCTGCTTTGACATTATTAAATCTAACTACTTGTGAAAACTCTTCTACTTGATTTAATCCTCTTTGCAAGTTACCCAAATGATTATTTGCTAACTCAAGGACAAATAGGCCGTCAAAAATTTCATTTTTTGATTTTTTCATACTGTTGCTTTTTTATAAAATATTTATTAGTTGTTTGATTTCGTTTATTTTGTATTTGCTTTTTTCATATTCCCCATACCCATATTCTACCAATGCAAAATCTATTTTATTTTCATCTGCCGCTATACCATCATGCATTGTATCCCCTATCATAATGGTCTCAGTCAATTCTAGCATATTAGCTTTTAATATATGGGCAATAAGTTCCGTTTTACTTTTAAATGTTTTCTCTAATATATCAGGGCAATAAATGTCATTAAAATAATTATCGATTGACAAGTAGTCCAATATCAATTTTGTTGGCTTTAATCTTTTATTAGTTGCTATAAATACATTCAATTTTTTTTTCAATAAAACCTCAAGAACAAATTCAACATCTTCATAAAGATTGGACTTTTTGTAACCATCAATATCATAATGTTGTTTAAAAGAGTCCACAAATTGATTAATTATTTCTAAATTGGTTTCCCCATTTACCGCTGTTAAAACTTGGTCTATGGGGGGTCCTATGAAAGTTGTAATAGTCTGTGGACATGACGTATTATATACTTTTTTATATGCAAAATAAAAAGACGCTTCTATACCTGGTGCAGAATCTATTAGAGTGCCATCTAAATCAAATAAAATATTCTTATAGCTCAATGTATTAAAACTTAATTGTTTTAATGATCATATTTGATGCTAATTCACTTTCACTTAAAAATGGAAACATATCCTCAAGTGGGGCAGAAATCATTTTCCCGTCCGGAAGTTTTTTTGAACTAAGTTTGGGTTCAAACATTTGCAATGGATCTAGTTTTACATTAATTAGGATTGGCCCATCTAGATCAATTAACTTTGCAAGCTCTTCCTTAAAATCAAATTTTTCAAGAGAATAAGAGGGGATATTAAAGGCTTTTCCTACTTTTTCCATGTCTGGAAAACTAACGCCATTTTCGGGGGCACTTCCAATCGCTAAACCAAAAAAGTTTTGTTGTGTAGACTTTATGGACAAATAGCCGTTATTGTCTAATACAATAATTTTGATATTTAAATTATTATGCTTTATAGTTTGTAACTCTTGTAAATTCATTAGAATACTACCATCTCCTGCAAAACACACTACTCTTTTACTAGGATCTGCTATTGCAGCACCAATTGCAGCTGGTAAATCATACCCCATTGAAGCTGAGCCAGAGTTACTGAAAAGTTGTTGTCCCTTTTTTATATGTGAAGTTTGAAATGGAACAATACAAGCTGTAGCATTACCACATACAATTACATCATTTCCACCTAGCATTGATTGTAAAGTTGAAATGAAGTAATAAGGATTTATGGGTTTTGTTGGATCTTTATGATGCTCCTGAACCACTGGATACTTATTTTTTCTTTCTATACACCACCCTAACCATTCTTTAAAATCAAATGTTTTGTTTTCTTTATTTAACTGATTGTTTAATGCAGTTAATATAAACTTAGCGTCATACACTAAAGGCATGTCTGCTTTTAAAAAAGGTCTTTGCAATTCTGCTGGGTCTATATCAATATGGATTTTATAAGCATCTCTTGCAAAATTTTCCCAGTTGTAACTTAATTGTCTTATAGGCATTCTACTACCTATAATAATTACTAAATCAGAATTTTGAACAGCAAAATTACCAGCACGATTTCCAATGGATCCTTGTTTACCAACATAATTTGGATGATCATGATGTATGATATCATGTGACCAAGCAGTTACTACAGGTATGCCTGTTAAATTAGCGAAAGCTTCGAATTCATTTAAGGCATTTGCTAATCTTATACCAGTACTACCAATAATTATAGGTCTTTTGGCATTTGTTATTTTATCAATTATATTATTAATATCCGATTGTATAACGTTTTGATCGATATTTAATATCTCTGGGGCAAAACCTTCACAATTATCAATGTCAACTTCTGTCGCTTGTACATCTACTGGAATACTTACCCAAACCGGCCCCGGTCTTCCGCTAGTTGATAGATAAATTGCTTTCTCTAAATGATACCTTATTGTAATTGGATCCGTAATTTCTACTGCATATTTGGTAATCCCTTTTACCATACTAATTATATCAACTTCTTGATCTCCAAGCTGTCTTAAACCAGGATTAGTGTATGAGGACATGATAGTTTCTCTTTTCACTTGACCCGATATAATAATCATGGGTATTGAATCTGTAAATGCGCCATGGACCCCATTTAATGAGTTTATTGAACCTGGTCCTGTAGTTACATTTACTATTGCAGGCTTGTTTTTTACTCTTGCATAGCCTTCGGCTGCAATAGAAGACGCTTGCTCATTATGATTACATACAAATTTTAACCCAGGTGTTCTACCAATGGCATCATTTAGATGCATAGCACCACCACCAGTAACTAAAAAGACAGTGTCAATACCTTCATTAACAAGCTTAGAAAAAATATAATTAGATAGTTTCATTTTATTTAAGTTCTATAATTTCAACTTGTGTGATATTCTTTTCAGTCAAAATATTATTAATATTTTGTTTGATAGAATTTTGATGGATTAAAGATGTTATAATAATTTTTAACTTCTCATTGCCTAAGTACTTATCTAAATCAGCGCCTTTATTAATTTTAAATTTTGATATTTCTTTTCCTACATTTAGACTATTATTATCAAATAAAAATAAATGCAAATCTGGTCTTTTCTTAACAATTTCATATAGTAGTTTAAATGCAAATTGACCAATTCCATAAATTGCAACATTTCTCTCATTTGACAAATTAGACTCAATAATATGAATAATTTTAGCAAACCAAATTCTTGATTTATTTATATATTCCTGTAATGAAGCTAAAATTTCATTATCAAACTGAATTTTATAATCAAGATTTGTAGAGCTTTTCTGGAAAACACCATATAAAGCATCATAATCTTCACCTGATGCAATTTTAACGATCTTATTACCTATATCAATACATTTATAATTTCTAAGTCCAAAAAAATTAAGAAACCCTTTTTCATAGAAATGATTAATATGCTCCGTATTTAATTCTTGTAGTGGTGCATGGATTGTATTTTTATAATTCATCGCATTAGGACACTCGATATAAATATACCCATTGGGTGATAATATTTTTTCTAAAGAGTTTATTGCTGTTTCAAGATCAAGAATATGTTCCCAAACATGTGAAATTATAATTAAATCATATGTACCAAAAGAATCATTTAAATCAAATAAAGATGAATGTAGACAATCAATTCCTTTTTCGTTTTTTGTTATTTCTACGCATGATTTTGAAGGGTCGATTCCAGTAATGTTTTCAAAACCTAAATTTTTTAATTGCTCCAAAAGTCCACCAATTGCACAACCGACATCTGCAATTTTTATATTTTTATCAGTAAATAAATTAGATAAATATATTGCAACTCCTGCAAGCCTTTCTTTATCATAAATATTGTAACCACCTCCTGTAGAAATTTGTTTGTCTTCATATTTAGAAATATTAGAATAATAATTATCTAATTCTATTTGAGTAACTTTCACATCAGCATACATGAAGCTGCATAATTTACATTGTACTAAATCATACCCTTTACTTATGGGGTGTTCTTCAAATAAAAGAAAATTAATCTTCTCAATTTTTTCATATTCATGAGAATTACAAACTGGGCATTTTCTGGATTTATTCATTATTTCGTTTTTGGTACTGCATATAATACAAATTCGAAACCATCACACCCGTGTGTTCGAACATAAAAATTGTAATTAGAATTTACTTCATTAATCCAAAGCGGAATTTCAAAAATGTCTTGTGGTTTATGATAAATACAAACTGCAATTGTAGGAGTCATATCTTTAATCACATTTATCGCACCTTTAAGAGCATCTAATTCTGCGCCCTCTATATCAAATTTTAAAAATGTTGGTTTTAGGTCTAAATATTTTTCGTCAATTGAAACACATTCGACAGAAATATCTCCATTATTATTTATGCTTGCACCTTCGCCTCCAGTTGAGCTAAATTTCAAAAAATCATGCTTTGCTCCAACTGCATATGGTTCAATAATTAAATTGATTTTGCTTTGTAAATTTAATTTAATTTGTTCATAATTTTTGGGGTCTGGTTCTAATGCAATGTACTTGTCATATTTATTATTTACTCTATTTGAAAATTCGATAAACGTATCCCCATCGTAAGCGCCAGCATCTAAAAAAACTTCATTTTCTTTGAGATGTATAATATCATTTGGAAAGTATTGATTTTTTGTATCTGGCACAGGTAAGCAATCAAAATTAATTTGTAATCTGTATTTTAATTGATTTAAATATTGTTTTTTGCTTTCTTCATCATTCAACAAACTATATGCTTCATTTATCAAAATTTTATTATCAAAATAAAAATCTGGAGATTCGAAGTGATAATGTGGTAATAAATCGTTAGAATATAATTGCATTATTTGTGCGGCATGAACAATACTTGCGAAATTAAAATCGGCAAGTTGTTTTTTTATTAATTCATAATGATATAAAGGATTCCAGATAGCAATTATACAAATAGATGTGGGAAATAATTTCGAAGCTTCTGCTAAACTTATTACAGGGGTTTCATCTATTTTATTTCCCCAAAAGTTTACATTATTATCAACAAAACAAAATATACTAAAATTTTCTTCTCGTAAATGATTTGCTATTTTTCTACCCAAAATCCCTGCTCCAAAAATAACAACACCTTCTGCTTTATTTAATTTATCACTAATTTCAGATAAATAATTTTTGTTGTATTCATTAAAAATATTTTCTAATCCCATATTTATTTTTTGTAAAATTTTATTGTTTTATTGATAGCGTCTTTTAAATTTATTTTAATTGTTAGTTCTAATGACTTAGCCCTATCTATATCTGGCACATATAAATTACCGGCTTCATTGCTACCCTCATTTTGAACAATAACATTAGAATTAAATTTTTCTGAAATAATTCCAGCTAGATCTTTAATTTTAACTGGGTAATCTGAGCCTACATTATATGGTGTATTATTTTTTCCTTTAATAAGAATCTTCAACAACCATACTATTAAATCAGACATGTACATATAAGATCTAATTGACATTCCATTACTGCGTATTATTATATCTTCTTCATTTAAAATGTTATTTATGAAATTCCCAATTGCAAAATGTTTATCAAGTGGCAAATGGGGACCAACAAAAGCAAAACACCTTGCAGTTTTTAGTGGCAACTTAAACTTTTCGAAATATAAAGAGCCATACATTTCAGCAACTCGTTTACTTTCGTAATAAGAAGCCTTGGGGTTATATAAATCAATAATAAACGAGTCTTCTTCTTTTATTCTTTGTATTTCATTTGGCTGAATTCCATAAATAGCTCCAGAGCTTATATTTAAAAAAGACTCAATAGGATTTTTAATTGCAAAAGCATATATATTTCTTGAGCCTTGAATTATAGAGTCTGCAAGTATGATTGGATTTGATAAATTTGTTTTTTCGTCCGACGTTGTTGCAGCATGAATTATGAATTGAAACTTTTCATCTAGATTAAAATCATAATTAAGTATATCCCCCTTAACAAATCGAACCGTATTAGCGTGTTCCTTATAAAATGGATACTCCGTTAAAAATGCATCCGGATTGCGAGTTAGAGTTGTGATTTTAGCATTTAAGGCTAATTTATCATTTGCATAAATAAAACTCTCTAATAACCACTTACCAAAAAATCCAGTTCCGCCAGTTATAAAAATTGACTTCCCCCTAAACGATTCCCAAATATCTTGGGTGTTTTGATAAATATGCTCTAAATCTTCAACAGGAAGTCTCTTCATTATAAAGTACTTATATACTTTCTTACTGTGTTCGCAATATAATCATAATGAACTTGATTTAAACCAGGCCATACGCCTAGCCAAAATGAGTTATTCATAATCAAATCAGTATTTTTTAAATCATCAATTTTTCTATGATTTAAATTATAATATGCAGGTTGTCTTAAAAGGTTTCCACCAAAGAATAATCTAGTGCCAATTTTATTTTGTTCTAAATATTCTACGAACTTATTTCTATCAATTGGACTTCCTTCTCTAATGGTTAACATAAACCCAAACCAGCTTGGTTCTGACTTTTCGGTTGCTTCTGGCAATATAAAATGTTCTTCAAATTCTTTAAACATTTCAGAAAGAATAGCGTGGTTCTCTTTTCTTCTTGCAACAAAATGATCTGCTTTAGTTAATTGACTTAACCCAACAGCCGCTTGCATATCAGAAACTTTTAAATTAAACCCGATATGAGAATAGGTGTACTTATGATCATATCCTTCGGGCAAATCTCCCAATTTTTGACAATAACGCTCACCGCATGTATTATCTGTTCCTGGAGCACACCAACAATCTCTACCCCAGTCCCTAAAGCTTTCTGTAATTTTTTTAAGAGAAGCATTGTTCACTAATACTGCACCACCTTCGCCCATTGTGATGTGATGTGCAGGATAAAATGATAATGTTGCTAAATCGCCAAATGTGCCGGTTTTTTTACCTTCATATGTTGCACCCAGAGAATCACAATCATCTTCCACTACCCATAAATTATATTTTTTAGCAATTGCCATTACAACACCTAGGTTAAATGGATTACCTAAAGCATGTGCAATCATAATTGCTTTTGTTTTAGGTGTTATTGCTTTTTCAATATCTTCTACTATAATATTGTATGTTGGAATATGCACGTCTACAAATACTGGTATACATCCAAATTGAATCAATGGATTAATTGTTGTAGGAAATCCTGCGGCTACTGTAATAATTTCGTCTCCTGGCTTGATGGCCCTATCCATTAACTTAGGTGATGTTAATGCATAGAATGCTAATAAATTAGCAGAAGATCCAGAGTTAACTAGCAATGAAAATCTACTTCCAAAATACCTCGCCAACTCTCTTTCTAGATTTACCGAGAATCTGCCAGCCGTCAACCAGGCATCCATCATGGACTCTATTCCCCAAAGAATATCTTCCTCGTCTATTACTTTTCCTGAAACTGGAATGTAACTTTCACCAGGGATAATTGCCTTGTTAATGTTTTTACTAAATTTATCAACTAATAATTTTTTTAAACTCTCGTCGTTTAAATTATTAAAATCCATCCCTTTCAAAATCTCTAGGTTTTTATTCATTAGTCTTACTTTGATAATATTTTATATCTGATTCCATTAATTCGGTTGCTGTAGTATTATTATAATAGTTCTTATACCAATTTATAGTAAGTTCCACTGCTGATTGCGCATTTAAAACTGGCTTCCAGTTTAATTCCGTTGTTGCTTTAGTAATATCTAGTTTCAATAAACCTGCCTCATGAGGATTATTACTATTAACTTCTACATTATAGGTTCCGGATGCCCAACAATTAATTGACTTAACAACCATTTCTTCTACCGATAACGCATCATTTGTATTTGGTCCAAAATTATATGCCTGTGCATATTTAATTGGATCCGAGTTTAATTTCATACCTAATTCAAGATAACCAAATAGGGGTTCAATTACATGTTGCCATGGCCTAACAGCTTTAGGATTTCTAATCACAACTTCCTTATTTGCATTTAATGCCTTAGCAATATCTGGTATAAGCCTATCTTTTGACCAATCACCCCCACCAATTACATTGCCCGCTCGGCCAACTGCAATTGCTTTTTGATGTTGTTCGTATTTACTTAAATTAAAAAATGAATTTCTATAGGAATCAATAACCAATTCACAACATGCTTTACTCGCACTATAAGGATCATACCCTCCGAGTCTATCACTTTCTTTATAAGGATGCTCCCATTCATTGTTATGATAAACTTTGTCAGTTGTAATTAAAACAACATTACATTTTTTATCCAATAACCTAATTGCATCTAGTAAATTTGCAGTCCCTATTGCATTCACTTCAAATGTTTCTGAAGGTATTTCATAAGACAGCCTAACCAAAGGTTGAGCAGCTAAGTGAAAAATATAATCTGGTTGAAAATCTAATACAGCCTTTTTCAAGCTTACTCTATCTCTTAAATCACTAATCACAGACTCGCACAATGAGTCACCATTGATCTCGGTATATAAATTAATTTCATTTTCTGGAGCTAAAGCATATCCCTTTATAACTGCACCAAAATCACTTAAAATTTTAATTAACCATGAACCTTTAAATCCAGTATGACCAGTTACTAGTATACGCTTGCCAGAATAATTAATTTTTAATTCATTCATTATTTCCAAATTTTCCAGTCTGCTTTTCCAGCGTTCCATAATTCATTTAAATCCATTTTGTCTTTTAATGAATCCATGGGTCTCCAAAAGCCGGGGTGTTTAAAGGATACAAGTTGTTTTTCTTTTGCCAAAGTCTCAAGTGGATCTCTTTCCCATATCGTCTTATCGCCATCTTTGATATAATCAAAGACTTCCGGTTGACAAACAAAAAAGCCGCCATTTATCCAGCCAATATCTTCAGATCTCTTTTCGTGAAAAGACTCAACCAGTGATTCATTATTTATTTGAAGTACACCAAAGCGTCCACTTGGCTGAACTGAAGTTACAGTGCATAATTTACTATTGCTTTTATGAAAGTCAACTAGTTCTTTAATATTAACATTGGAAACGCCATCGCCATAGGTAAGCATAAATGGCTCGCTTCCTATGTATTTTTGAACTCTTTTTATTCTTCCTCCTGTTAACGTTTCAGGACCTGTTTCTACCAAAGTAATTTTCCAGTCTTCTGCAAAATTATTATGTACTTCTAGCTTATTGTTTTTTACATCAATTGTAACATCAGAATGATGCAAAAATAAATTTGCAAAATATTCTTTAATAACATATCCCTTATATCCTAAACAAACTACAAAATCATTATATCCATAGCTTGAATAAATTTTCATGATATGCCATAAAATTGGCATTCCGCCAATTTCAACCATTGGTTTAGGTCGAACATCTGTTTCTTCGGCTAATCGAGTTCCAAACCCACCTGCAAGAATTACAACTTTCATAATAAATAATTAAATTGTTACTTTTTCAATAACCAGGATGAAGACTGAATTTTACCACCTAATCCATCTATCAATTCAATTCCCAACTCTTGACAAATCGCTCTTTCAGGAATTGTGTCATTATTTTGATCTCCTCCATTTGCAAATGACAAATGATATTCTTTACCAAGCTCATTAAAAAGCATTTTAATGGACTCAATCACTGTTCTGTCCTTATCAATCGATAAAAAACATCTATCAACTAATCTAAGATTTTCAACTATAAATACACGCTCATTTTCATCTTGAAATTCCTTTGACCCTTTTAATGCTCTTTGATTATCATTGTTCACTATCACAAAGAGCTCATCACCATTTAATCTTGCATTTTGAAAATATTCAATATGCCCCTTGTGAATGGGATTAAAATAACCACTGACTATAACTGCTTTCTTCAAAAAAAAATTTTTACAAGTGATGTGATAAATCGTTCATCTTAATACACGTCAAATACTTATGTTTCACAGAGCTTTAGTAAAATAAAAAAACAAACTTTAATTTAGTTTGATTTTCAATGTAATGATATTTTACTAATACCTAAAAATAACCACTAATCTAATGGACCATACTAAATTAGACCTACATAACTATCTTTTTGTATAACTGGCTAAACAGCAAATATAAAACTGTTATTAATCCTGCTAAAAATGTACCCAAAACAAAAGATGTAAATCTGCCCACCTTGTCATTTATCAATGGCAAAATAGGCCTATCTATTAATTGTACTAATGGGGTTTCTTTTCTTAAACTCACTTTAGATAATTCTAACTGTGCCACCAATTGAGTTAAAATAGCTGTGTTCGCTTGAACATCTACTTGTTTTCTTTTGCTTGGTGTACTTTTTACATTAAAAGCGGGATTCAAATTATATACATTATCGCTTGCGAATGCCACACCAGTAATAGCACTATTAAGTTCTGCTCTTATACTATCTGCTTGATGTTGTAACACATCAACATTCAATCTTGCTTTTTTGCTTTTTGTTTCAACATAAAAATCAGAAGTTTCTTTTAGTAGTTGCTCGCAGAATAATTTAGAGAACAACTCGTATTCAGTTTTTACAGTCAAACTAATTATAGTAACTTTTTTGTCTTTTTGAACTATTGTTATATTTTGTTTAGTTAAACCCGAAGAGATTATTTGCAATAAAGAATCCTGCTGTAAACTAAATTTAGATCTTTCTGTATTTGCTGGAAAACTAATATTAACGAGATCTGGCTTTTTTGCCCAAACTTTTTTTAAATCTTTAATCTGAACATAATAATCTGCTAAACTAATCCGCTTTCCATTTACTTCTACCGGGTTGAGTAAGGTTTTTTCCACTACAAAACGACTCTTCATTAATTCAATTATATTTGAATTAGTGAATAAACCCCCGCCACTACCACCAAGTTCTATCCCGAAACTACTGGCTAAACCTAAGGCGCCACCTAATCCGCCACCGCCTCCTTTATCTTCTTCCAAAACAAATGTCGTTGTTGCTAAGTAATTTGGTTTTTGGAAAATGGCATATGTTAACCCAATAATACCGCCTAAAACTGCAATAACAAGAATGAGTTTCCACTTTGTTTTTATATAGCCTATTCTATCTTTGACTTTTTGAATCAATTCCCTCAAGGAAATCTCGTCGTTGCCTATTTGATGTTGTTGCTCAATCATATTACCTGTTTAATAGCGTTAATGTAGCAAGCACTGATCCTATTTGAGCTAACACGGTTGTAAACTGTATAATAGTTGTTAGTGGTTTGTCCCTCTTTACATCTGTTTCAGGTAAAACCACTTCGGCACCTGGCTTAATGGTTGGATTGATTCTGAAAAGGCCAAAATGCATGGTTCTTTTACTTTTACCATTTGCATAAATTACGTAGGCCCTGCCTCTTCTTGCGTATTCACTAATACCACCCGCCGAACTAATACATTCTCCAATTGTTAATCCATCACGGTAAACAATATTTGTTGGTCTCAATACACCACCACTAATTTTAACACGGTTATCTGTTTTTGGGATCACTATCTCATCCTTATCTCTTAAAACCAAGTCTAACTGAGAACCTGGTTTTTGCATAATTTGATTGATATCGATGGCGATTTGATAATAATCGGCTTCTAATTCTTTAAATAAACCATCTAAAGTGTCTTTTAAGCTTTTAGTAATTTTTGGTGTGCCTACTAAATCTTCATCATAAGTTAAACCAGTTTTAATTTCTGCTCTTGCAGCCAATTGTTGTGATTTAAACTTTCTAATATACGCTTGTTCTACCGACGTTTTAGACTCATCCGATCTTAAAGTGTCAATATTGTAACGGCTTCTTTTAATATAAGCACCTTCACCATAAGCTTCTCCAATCAAGCCACCTGCACGTTTAACAACATCACTTACTCTTTCTACACGAGTACTCAATGTGTACTTTCCTACATTTTGTACTTGCCCACTAATGCTCACTACTTCTGGATTGGTAAAGCCCACTTTTTTAGTGATGGTTACTACATCCATAGGTTGTAATACAAAGTTTTCTTGGCCTGCATTAAAACTTAAATCTCCATTCACTTCTGTTTTTAAGATTGTAGCTACCTTATCGTCGGTAATCTTGTCTCCAAACTTAATCAACCTTGCTACTTCAATTTGTTTATTCGCAGCATAGGTAAAGCCACCTGCCATTAATATCAAATCCTTCACAGTCATGCTATCTATATAGTTAAAGCGGCCCTGACTTCTCACTTCACCTAATAAGTCCACCGTTAAAGTATCTCTTAAATCTACAATTGAATTAATGTACAATTCATCCTCTCTCTGTAACAAAATATTTTCCGAAGGATCTTTCTGTAGTGCTTTGGATAAATTAACCGTCACCAACTCTTTTAATAAATTGGGTTTTAACCTAATCAACTGTGCTCTTCCAGTAAAAGCATCCTCTCTTAAACCATCCGCTCTTTGCACTAAATCGTTAATACGCATTCCTGAGGTTAGTTCATATACATCAGGTCTAAATACCGCACCAGATAATTTTACCCTGTTCTGAAAACGGTCTAAAATTTTAGACACTTGAATGATGTCGCCACCTTGTGGCATATAAGTTGCAAATTCATTTGCAGACAAGTCTTTCACCGACTTTTCTTTATCGTTCTTTTGAATCACTTTCACCCAAGCAGTATAAGCCGTGTCATCAAATCCACCAGCATATTGTAAAAACTGCTTGAAAGTTTCTGTGCCTTTCATTTCAAAAATACCAGGACGCTTTACCTGACCTTTAATCTCGATTCTGCCTTGATATGGAGGCACTTTAATCACATCACGATCCTTTAAACCCATATTCTGAGACTGATCGCCATTTTGCATAAATGCATATAAATCAAAGGTTTGTACCACTTTATTTTGACGAATCAATTGAATAGACCTATAAGAACCAATTTCATTAGGACCACCTGCTAAAGTCAATGCACTCAAAACATTGGATAAAGAAGAAACATTGTAATTGCCGCTTCTTTGTGCACCAATTACTGTCACCTTTATTGTCCTTGTGTCACCAACCGTTAAAGCCATCTTAGATTCACCCGACCTTAAACTTGGGTAGGCAGTATTGGCCATTTGTTGTTTGATCTTTGTGGTAGCTGCTTCAATTGTCAAGCCTGCCACTTTAACACGTCCTACATTTTCAATTAGAACGGTGCCTTCTTTGCTCACACTTAAGTCTGCACTAAATTCTTGTACCCCATATACTACTAATTGTAATACATCGCTAGTACCTACCTCATAATTAAGTGGCGTAGCTATATTTTCGCTGTTTTTAAAGCCCTGACTATTGGCAAATAATTCATAGCCATAAATCAAAGGATTAATAGTGGATGCTACAAAAGGGTATTGATCTGCGGTATCTTTAGCATTGTTTGAATTATTCACAATTTTTTTTGTCAATGGGGAGGCTTTTTTTATACCGGTCCCATTGGCTAACCTCGCCTTTAATTTTGCAAACTCCGCTGGTGCCATCCCCTTGGCAATAGCCTGGGATTCAACCATATCAATAGTCACACCCGATTTGGTTAATTGAGCTTGAATTTTTTCTATTTCAGCGTCGGTCAAAGCGTCTACCTTAATAGTAGTTAAGTCTTTGCCACCCAATAAGTTAGCTGTATTTTGAGCTTTAACCATGGTACTGGTTAATAAAAGGAAGCAAAAACAGTACAAAGAGCGTTTGATTAAATTCATATTTTGAATTTTTTTTGATTTTAACATGGCATAGCCATTCTAAGTCACAGAATTGACTTAAGTTATTAATGTTTGCAAATATAAAAACAACAGTTCAAATTACGTATAAAATTGCCAGTAATCTGTAGTTTATTGATGAATGCAATTGAAGCTTAAAAATTGGGGGGAATTTGATACGAAGATAGGTATTAATCTATTTTTTCAAAGTAAATAAGCCATTAATTTTCACCAATTTACAGGCCATAACTTATCCCCATGGAGTACTGTTTCTTTGCCAAACCATAATCATTCATACTAAGGTTTAACAAGAGTCTATTTTTATACTCATAACTTGCTCTAAAAAACAAGGAATTTTGTGTTAAAATAACATTGTTCATAAAACGCATCTGTGGCCTTCCAAAATATTGTTCTACCATGGAGCCTTCTGGGCCGTTTCTAAGTTTTTGATACCTGATATAAGTTTTTAACCTCGGCAGTGGGCTATATTTCAAATAAACCAAAACTTTGTCGCTATTTTGCCCGATCCATTCACCTAATAAATACCTATTACTGGTATAATTTTGCGCTGGAAGGAAATTTCTATATAGAAAAGGGTTAAGTCTTGTATACTCAGCTCCAAAAATTAAGTTCGGAACTAGAAAATCCTGTTTAATCACCCCAAAATTGAATCCTATTTGATTTCGAGATTTTTCTCGATTAAACATCGAAGCCAACCTAATTTCATCAATAAATAAAGTGGCGTAAAACTGTGATTTGTTTACAATTAAATTTTTGGTATTCAACTGTCCAAAAAATTGTCCATTAGAACCTGCTTGTATAACCCCTTTATTAATCATATTATCATAGCCCTTAAAGAACATGATAGGCAATAAATACCCAACCTGTAATTGATCATTGTAAATAATTGACTCTCCAAGACTTAAGTGCAAACCTTTTTTTAATCTAATGTCAATGCTATGTGAAGCCATATATTTTTTAATAAAAACCTCTCTTGATGCTGGAAAAACCCTACTCGGTATAGGATATGAATTTGCAGAATCAATAATTTCTGATTGAAGAAAAGCATGCGTATAATTAAATGACAACCAATTAAACGGTTCATAATCTAATTTTATATAAGGATAATAAGGGGCTTTATTTGATAAAACCAATTGGCCATTTTCACCATATCCCCAAGTCAATGCATCTTGTCCAACACTTATTGTTCCCTTTTTAAATGCGTAGATTAAACTTGCCCTTAGATCGGTAAAATTTAATTGTTGTTGAATATTTGGATCGTTCAACGCTATAATGCCTCTATTGCCCTCTTGAAAAACAGAGTTAATAGCTGTATCAAAACGAGATCCTTTTTGATTGATATCATGAAAAGAAAATTGATAACCGAATTTTTTACCCAAATTTCCCCACATTGAAATTCCAACGCTTTTATCTGAAAATTGCTTTTTAAAACCACTAGTAATACTTCCTGTAAAAATTGGATCAATATGAACGGAAAAGCTGCTATCAGCTTTGTAAAAAAGTTTAAATCTTTCGTTTTTATACTCCTTTAAATAAAAGGATAATTCTTTTTTTTCGAGTTGATTTAACAAATCTTTATTTTGATCTAAATGTGATAATGCAATTCGTATTTTATCTTTCGTGATAGGATAAATTAAATCATTCCATTCTATGTAGCCCTTTTGTGACATTGTAGCCAAAAACTGATTTACTTCTAAAGAATTTCTTTCATAAACAAGCTGCCCCTGAATGGGATTCAAAAAAAAATAAAATAAAAAAGCTAAGATGAGTTGTTTCACAATAATTGATGAATTAAAAAGCTTTTTCATCCCCTTTAATTAAGTTGATTACTGTTTGGAAGATAATTTGGATATCAAGCCATAAAGTCCAATTCTCAATATACCAAATATCAAAATTTACACGGTCTTGCATATCAGAAATCTGCTTAACCTCGCCCCTGTTTCCATTGACTTGTGCCCAGCCAGTAATACCTGGCTTTACTAAATGTCGTAATAAATAATTATGTATTTGCTCTTTAGATTGAATATTTAAAGGAATTGGATGGGGCCTTGGTCCAACGACAGACATGCTTCCAATCAGTACATTAAAAAATTGCGGCATTTCATCTATACTAGTTTTTCTCAAGAACTTACCAATAGTTGTGATCCGTTGGTCTTGTTTTTGTGCAGGCATATAGCTTCCATCTGAAGCAAGTTCATTACTACCTACATACATGGTTCTAAACTTATAGCATTTAATACGCTTATTATTAATACCCCATCTATATTGGTTAAAAAACACAGGCCCTTTAGATGTGCATTTAATTAAAATAAATACAATAGGGAAAAGCCAAGAAAAAATAAAAATGATAACGAGTATAGAGAATATTATATCAAAAATTCTTTTGAACAATTGGTTTTCAAAATCATCTAAAGGATAATTTTTAAAGAATAAAATTGGAATATTCGCATAGTTCATAACTCGTTTAGTACCAATGCCAAATTGATTGGTAGGTGATGTTAAAATACTTACTAATATGCCTTCTCTCTCACATGCTGCAACTACAAAATTAATTTTATCTTCTTCATCAATGGGCAAACAAACAAGCACTTGATCAATTGACAGTTCTTTTAAAACCTGGGAAATAGATTGAATTGAACCCAAAAGTTTATACCCATTTTTTCCATCATCATTGTCATTTAAAACCCCAACTATATTTAAATTCAAATTGTTGTTTGAAAGATTAGAACCGTTTAAAAAATTTCCTATGTTCTTATTACCAACAACTAAAGTAGTTTTGATATTTTCGTTGTTTTTCCTTGTTTTAGCATAAACAACCCTAAAAAAATATTTTTCTAGCGCAATTAGTGCGAAAAATAAAAAACCATAAATAATAATAAAACCTCTAAAAATGTCTTGTAGGTTGAAAATAAACAATATAAAAACAAGTAAAAGGACATGGAAAATAGCTACTTTAATGAGTCCTACAATTTCTTGAGAATAAGAAACTAATGTAATGTCATTATATAGAAAAAATACTTTACTTGAAATATACCAAGTTAATAAACTAGCAAAATAGACGGGCTGTATAGAGGTTATTGTATGGTTGTATTTTAAAAAGTAGGTCGTTAAAAATAACGATACAAAGTAAGCTATAGATAGCCCCAAAAAGTCTGTGAGTAATCTTAATAAGTAATAATATTTCTTTTTAAGTTGATTCAAATCTGATAATAATTTGACTCAAAAGTAATAAAATAACCTTAAATATAATTTTAATCTAATTTCTTATTAATGGTTGAAAATAGATAATAGGGATTAAATAACAGATTTGTCATTAAAAAAGAGGTAAGAAAACCCACTAATATTCCTGTATATCCAAAAAATTGCATAAACACAATAGAAAGTATAATTCCGATTATGCCCTGTCCGATAGAAACTAAAGTGGGTACTCTGTTTAATTTTAAAGCTGAAAGAAATACAACAGACACATTGTCTAAAATGACTAAAATAGTAAAAATTAAATAAAGATTGAATAGTAAGATTAAAGATGTGTCGGTTAAGCCACTCCAGAATAAAAATAAACGATAACCGAAAAAATAAAAAAGAATAAAAATGACGCTTACCAAAATAGCTATTCTTGCATATACGTTTATTAACATGCGTTTTAAATATTTCCAATCCTCCAAAACTTCAAATTGTATAATTTTTGGAAATAAAACTTGCGTAAAATTGGTTGCGGCTATTCTTATAATATCAAAAAAACGCACTACTACTAGATACTTTGCAGCTATAACCGGTCCACTATAGTAATTTAATATTAATACCTGTGTATTAAAAACCAATACAGTGGCTAGTGAAGAAATGAAATACCAAAAACTATATTTGAAATGAGTAACTAGTATTTTTAAATTAAATTTTCTTAAACTAATTATTAGATTGATTGTTTTTTTAAGATAAATGTATAAGGTAATTAAGTAAAGAACATTAACCAGTAACATGATTGTTAATAGGTTTACTAGGTTGATGTTTTTAATATAAATTAAAACAATAAATAACTCCAATAACAACTTGCTTGCCCTGATGATCTTACTAACATATATTTTATTTTGTGCCTGAATTAATGCCTCAAAATATCCAGAAAAAATATTCTGTACTACTATAATAGTTGTTAATCCTGCAATCTGAAATAATTGCAATTCATTAATGTGGAGATAATTAAAATAAAAGAATAGATAAATTGGAAATAAAAAAATTAAAAGTGAAAGAAAAAATATAAATATACTATTTAATTGTTCTTTAACTTTTTCTGAATTATGTATGAATGATCTAACTAATCCGATATTTAAGCCAAAATCTAAAATAACAGAAAAAGCAATCACATTTATAACCACTCCATAGGTTCCAAAACTATTGAGTCCTAAATGAAAAGCAAGAAGTGGTGTTAATATAATTAATGTTGCAGCATTTGAAAACTGAGAAAAAAATGTTGCTCCTACATTTAATAAATACCTTTTATTGTTTAGGATTGTATCTTTTATTTTAATCATTTATTTCAAATGGTTTATTGAATAAATCATGTTCTATAGAAGTATTATACAATTTAAAATAGTTAAAAATGATATCTATGCCTACAAATACCCAAAATGGAAATGCGCCCATTGGACCCTCTAAAAAAACATCAAAATTGGAATTAAAGAAAAAAGCTATTTGTATAGTTATCATGACCAACTGAAGTTTTGACAAATATAAATATCTTATTCTTTTTAATTGTATATAAACCCAATACAACCATAAACTAAAAATGAAAACGCCATAACGAGCAAGAATAGATAAACTAAAATTATGAGGAGATCTCAGTTCACCTTCTAAATCGGTAGTAAGTATTTGATCGTCTTCCGCTAAATTAATCCCTAAACCTTTTCCGGCAACAAAAAAAGGCCCGTTAAATGTATAATCAATGATTTGACCCCACCAGAGCAATCTCCATATTTTATTATCATTGAGGCCCCCTTCATCCGAAGTCGAAAAAATACTTGTGAAATTAGTAGCAACTTGGTCAACCCCAACAGTTCTTCCTTGAAAATTATCTGCTACTTTAAATTTTGATAAAAAAAGTAAGGATATGGCAAATACAATAGGTATATACTTTACAAATGTTTTTAATTGATTTTTAACTAATTTATCGTTCAAATAAATATAAAAGAAAATAAAAGCAATAATAAAAGACAGCATACCACTTCGGCTATAGGAAGATGCTACTAAAAACAATATAAATATTAATAAATAATTAATTAAATCAAAGGGTTTTTTATATTCAATTAATCCGGTTATTTGTAACACAAAAACAACAAATAAATGAACACCAATATCTCCAAATTTGAAGAATAAAATATGTACGTCGCCAAAAAAACTTAGAGAGCCAATAAAATTATTTAATGATAAAATATATAAAGTAAACAATACAACTGGATAAAATTTATAAATTTTAAAGATTGATTTTAATAATTCTTGTAAATTTTCTTGAAACAATAAAAGAATAAATGCGAAATAAACATAGTTAATTATAAAACTATCTCTAATAGTATTTAAAAATCCAAATTTTATTATTCCAACCGCTATGTAACCTAAATTAATAATTAGTAATAAGTATAAAATCATCGACGACCTGTTTGTTATCAAATTGGTCGTTCTTCGCTGTTTTATTAATAATAAAATGCCCGTAATCAATAAGATTTCTGCTAAATATCCATATGCAACACCCTTGCCAAGATAAATGTACAAAGCAAGAATGCTAATAAAGCATGTTTTATATAATTGAATTACTTTATTCACCTTATTAATGAAATGATGTTATTTTTTAGATCAACTATTTTGTCAAAAATAAAATTTATAAAATTTTGATTCGAGTGATCAATATTGCTTTTAAATGAATTTACAGTTGTAATCAAATTTGGCAAAACGCCCCCAATTCTTAATGTACTGTTGTGTAATCTCAACTTCCAATAATCAACAGGATAATTAAACTTATTTGTACTCTTTAATAAAAACCTTGCCGTCACTTTGTTTATTGAATACCCATAGGTACAATATAAAGAATTGACAAGCGGTTCACCTATTTTATAATTATCCACTAGCTTTTCTTTTGATGACTGCAATAAAGTCATTCTGTTATCAAAAGCACCCCAAAAAAATAAATCATATTTATCTTTGATAATACTTTCATTAGATTGAATAACTGGGAGGTTTTCAATTTTAGTGTCAGATTCTAAAATTAAACAGTAATCCTGTTCTTCCTGGTTTAAAAAATGTCTCCAAATAACCCTGTGAGATAATAAACAGCCTAAAGCACCATCAGACAAAACGCTTCCAGTTCTCTCTTTTGAAATAGATTTAATTTGATCGTAAAACGGTATGGGGGTTTTTTTAGGATAGATCGCCTCTACCTCGATTAAGTCAGGTAAGAGCATTCTTAATGATGCAATATGTGCTATTCGCTCTATCTCATCTTTAGATGACACTAGATAAGTTAACATGACCGTTTAAAATATGAATTTAATAAATTAGATGCATTCTCAAATGTACTATACATATTATGCTTTATCGCAAATGGGGTTAACCAATTATGATTGATTTTTTTGTTATATAAAATCAAATGTGGCTTTTCAAAAAATTCTGCAATATGCACTGGGAGACTATCGCTTGAAATAATGAAATCGCAATTATTGATTAGTGTGATAAGTTCTTTGAAATCTTTATATACAACATATTCATTTCCTTTATTTTCAAAATAATTAACATTACCAAAGTTTGCAATCTTATAATCTACTTTTAAAGTATTCAAATCATTGGTTAAAAGCTTCATAGTCATCACATCGATAACCTTACTCTTCTTTCTTGAATCAGGAAAAATCAAGATTTTTTTAATTGATTTTGAATCAGGTAAATTAAATAAAATGTTATTGAAATCTGCTTTAAAGAATTCCCTGAATGCATCATAAACGTTTCCATTTTTATAAATATGCCTGGTTCGTGTAGAGAGCAAGAAATTTAAAAGTTGTTTTGTTGATTTGTGTTCTAAATAAAAACGCTCCTCTTTCGTATTCAACTGATTGATGACTTTTTTAAGTTTAACTAATTCCAAAATAGTATTAAAGCTTAAAAAATATTTATTTGTAAAATAACGAAGTATGCCTTTTTTTATGCCGAAATCTTTAAAAATAAATTCAAAATTATTTGAAAAGCTAAACCCGATTGCTTCGTGGAGTGGTTCTAGGTGCTTAGAAGTGATTATCTTAATTCTCTCACTTAAAGCTGAGTGTCGAATTGAATTCAGCAAAATGATATAATCGCCATAACTTCTTAGTACTAAAACAAGCATTAGATGAAAATATATTTTAAAAGCGCGTTTAATAAACTTAAAAGAAAGCCGCCTATCAATCCAATGAATAAAAGTTCATAAAATTCGAACTTTTTATTTTCCAAAGGTAATCTTGGCGTCTCAACAATCTGAAAAATTGGTGTTTGTTGAGCCTGTGACATTTTTGTAAGTTCAATGTTTTTTATGACTTCGGAATATAGTGTATAAGCCACTGTTTTATCCTTTTGAGAAAGCTCTTCGCTTGCAGTATAAGTATTTAGGCCGCTATTTGCATTAAACAATCTACTTGATTGTAAAGACTTTTGATATAGTAAACCTTGAAGTGAGTCCGCCTTTTTTTGCAAATTAGATAAGACCAACTGCGTATTTGTATTATTTATATTTAAATAAAATGTTTTAACTTCTTCAATTAGTTTCTCGGTAAAAAGTTTTGAAAACAATTCATTATTTGTTGTCACTTGAACTTGAATTATAGAGCCTTTTTTATTTGATTTCTGAACTAGTAGATTGTTCTTGATCACTTTTTCAAAAATCTTATTTAACAAGCTATCTTTTACTCTGTCTGAATTAAGCTTGTTGTCATATCCATAAAAGCTTGAATTAGGTGATTTATTACCTAAAATAACTGTTTTTATAAATGAAGGGTACATTTTTAAATAGGCATCTGCAAACGTTTTCTTTTGAGAACCGCCCTTATCATCCTTGAATTCAGTTAGTAAAACATGTTCGATAATCGTTCTTGTTTTAAAAATATCAAAAATATTATCGCCCGTAAATATGCTATTTGATTGTCCACCTAACCCGCCCAAGTCTATACCAAACTGAGAACCAATACTTGCCAATCCTCCTCCTTTTGAACCAGCACCCTCCATCAATACAAAAGAAGCATTCGCCTCATATTTTGGTTTTTCAATTATATAAAACAACAAACAAAAAATAGTAAATAAAACTATTATTAAGTAATTGAATTTTTTAAATGAAGTATAAAATTGTAAAAACTTTTTTACAAGTGAAAAAACATCCGACAATTTTAATGAACTATTTTGATCCATAATTAGAATTTTCTATTAAAAAGATACCTCAATGCAAGATTAAATTGAGTATTTGTTCTGTCAGTATCCGAAGGTCCATATAATCCTCCATTCCCCGTTTTTGTCCATAAATAGTTGTAGGATTCTGCCTTTTTTATTTCCGATGAGAGTATAAAATTACCAACTTTTACTCTCATATAGAATGAATATATAAAATCTGACCAATATTTAAAATTTGGTCCAGGATAGGTAAGTCCATTAAAGTAATTATAATAATAGAAATCCTTGTTATGACTTACCCTTTCAATACCGAATCCTAATTTATTCATTCCTTTTACCCAAGCAAGCTGCATCGTTTGACCACTACCACCAGGGCCAATATAGGAACCTAAAATTTGTCCCTTATTAGTGTATCCTTGCCTTACTTGATTATTTGTATACCAACTTGATTGTTTTGCAAATAGGTTAGCATCCCAGATTAAATTAGCCTGTGGCATCTTCAGTTGAATAATCTCAATGTTCAATGAAATTGAGCCATATTTTAAACTATTAGACAAAGGAAATAGTTTTCTTACTCCAGCTATATATCCAGTAGCTACACTATCATATAATATATTAACAGGAGTTGCTCCTCTATCATTTCTTCCATATTCAAAATATACTTCTGCGTGGTCTTTGGGCAAGGCATACCTTAAAAATACAGCACCCAATGCTGGTCTTTTCTTTAAACTAGTATATTTAGAAAAATTACTAAGTGCAGTTGCATCCTCTAAACCATTCATATCTTTTTGATAGATATACGCCATATTACTGATACCAATAAACAGATTTTTTGTCCATTTTGGATTTAATGTCAAAACCATGCCCGTGACATATCGCTCATCAGGGTCTTTGGGTTTATACCATTGTGCTGCATAAGGGTTATTGTTCTCAGAGGGTTTTAAAAATCCATTTTGTAGACTTCCTCCAATAAACTGCGCTTCAACAGTTCCTAAAAACGTATTCACTGGTTGATTGGTATGTATTGTATAATGCAAAAATCCCGGAGCGTTATTTGTTAAAACAAGCGAGTAATGTATTCCCGGACCCCACCATAAATTTTCAGTTGAAACACCAAAACTGATGTTTTTTGTGTGGTACTTTATACTAGTTTGGCCAAAAAAACTTTGATCACTTTTAGCATTGAAATGTGTATTAGGAGCTTCTATGATATTTTCAGAAATTTCATAATATCTTCTCCAAAAATTTCCCGGATCCCCATTCGCAGTTCCGTCAAAATCATTTCCCAAACCTTGAACGACAAAGTTGTCTGCCGTCACTTTTTCTGGAGCATATTGTAATGTAAAATTTCCCCACTGAATGCCAATTTGAAAATTATGATAATTTTGCTTGCCAACAGATGGAATCATTGGTCCATCATTGAATCCAAGTGGAAGGTCTGAATTTTCTTGCATCACGCTCATTGCAGATAGATGATTCACGAAAACTTTTTTCCAACTTTTTAATTTTGGGTTAAATTGAATTGAACTATTTCGGATTGTAAATGAATTTGTATTCAATGAAGTATCAAATAAAGTATTTACCCTGTTTACATCTAATAAAGCAATGTTGTTTAAATCAATTTGTTGTGCGTTTAATTGACTCCAATATAAAGAAGATATCAATAAACTAAGTCGCACTATTTTAATTGTAATTTTATTTACCATAGGTAGGTTACATTAAGTTGTGCGAATAAATTAAAATTTGATCGAAATGTCCATGCATAATTCATTGAATTAATAAAATTTATCTCTGGCGCTATGATTAAATTTTTCCAATGCTTCTGTGCATTAAAACCTACACCAATGTCTGTCCATCTTAATGGCCTTAATCCGAGAGACTCAAACGCATAAGCACTATTTGCCGGTGCTGGTTGATGTTGAATACGAGTAAGTGTAAATCCTATTTTTGAAAGTCCTTTAAGTAAATTTAAATTTAAAATTTGCACGTTATTTCCCATTCCAGTGCCGGCACCTAAAATTTGGTTAAAGTGATTATAACCACCATTTTCATAGATATACCAATTTCCAGCAGTCCTAACCAAATAATCTGTGGTTTGAGCAGTTTGTATAACTTCTGCATTTAGCTCAAGCCAACGGTTCTTACTCAATGGTTTTAATTTTTTAAAACCAATTAAATAGCCCGCTGCATGTTCAGGATCAATCCAGAAATCCCTGAAATTATCCTTATGATCATTCCATCCATATTCAAAATACATTTCGGCATTAGAGTTTGGAAACAACCACCTTGTAAAAAGACTTAATTGTTGGTCTCTTTGTATTTTATCTTCCTCAGTACCACCTACAGAGGATTTAAAGACTTTTGAAAAAACGGGTAAAAATTTATCAACAAAACCATTGCCTTGTTGCTCTAAATTTTTCTCATTATATTGATAGGCTCTATTGATCCCGATAAATAGATTAGGGAAGAATTTCGGTTGATATACCAAATTTAAGCCATTAAATATTCTAGGTTCTTTCCATATAGAAATAGACCTTAAATCTAATACTTCAAAAGGTTGATTCGGATTCTGTTCTAGTCTTCCTGTCACCAACTGAAATTCAAAACTTCCTAAAAATGTTTTAATTGGCCTAACCGTATTAAAGGTATAATGAGCAAAACCTGGTGCATTGTTACTCATTATTAACGAACCATATTGCCCGGGTCCCCAATAAATATTTTCAGTAGAAAAACCAATTGATACAGCGCTAACATTTAATCTAACACTTGACTGACCTAGAAAATTTTGCTCATACCTTTCTTTTGTGATGGAACCAAATTCATTGCTTATTTCATAAGGTGGATTTTCAGCATTTACATGCTCTGGCATGAATTGAATATGTAAAGGACCAATTCTTGTGTACACCCCAATTCTTGCCATTGTCTGAATTCCCTTTGCCTTTATCATACCTTCGTCATTCCAGCCGTAAGGATGTAATGAATTGTATTGCGATTTTACCTGCACAAGCATCGGCCTAAATTCTACAAATTTGCTCTTAACTGCAATATTTGTTTTTAAACTCGAGTCAATTAATTGATAAAAGCTATCAATAGGTAATTTCTTACTTAAAAAATTGGGTCTTGATGAAAATGAGTGGCTTTGATCAATTTTTCCTTGCAACTGTAATATTCTTAAATAGGAGTCGCCAATTGTACCAACAGGAATAGACTGTGTGAATGCTTTTTCAAACACAAGCACACTGATTAAAATTAAAAAAAGTCTATTCACAGATATCGTCATAAAATATAATTTACGATTGACTATAGCCAATTAGAATTTACTAAATCTTAATCCAAAACTATACGGATATAAAGACTGATTTGTATTTGTTTTATCTAGCATGTTTTGCAATGATGTTGTTCCAAAGAATTTTAATTGATCTATCCTGATTTCAAAAATACCAGCAAGCCTCATATCTCTTAAGCTAAAATTTCCATAATACTTTTCCTTTCCAAGCTCTCTACTAATCTGCTTGTTAAAAGATTTATATAAATAACCAGTAATCAATCCGCCACTAAACCCTAATATTTTATCATTTTTTAATTTTACATCATATCCTAATTGAATTGGAACAGAAATATAACTGGTAAATAATTTATTTTTTTCGTAGACAACATCAGTTAAATAAATAAACATCGATTCGTGTTTTCTAAAATTTACACCATACTCGTATCTAAAGTTGAACATTTCAAAACCTAATCCATATTTTAAATAGATGGATGGATTTTTGAATCTATATTTTTGTTGAACAATCCAAAGATTGAAATTAGTAGACTTAGAATTATTCAATTGCATTTTTAGTTTTGACATTGGCAAGCCAATTGTTGGATTGCTTAAGGGTCTATTATCTCGATAATTTGTTTCATCAATATAATTAACAAGCCCTATATCGAAACCAAACCAGCTTGTCTCAAGTTGCTTGAATTGATTTTCTTTATTCTTTTTATAAACAACCTTCACACCCTTTAGGTCATTATTTTTAATGATTTTTTCCCATGTCATGTCGCTTTTTGACGGCGGCTTACTAATTGAAATCTGTCCAAATTTTAGAGTGTCAGATTGAGCATATACAGAAATGCTTAAGAAGCAAAATAATATGATTTGAGAAAATTGTTTCATTGATTTATATTTTTCCTAAACTTTTAAAAACTTTAATGTTATAATATTTTTCATCCTCCAAATTGGTGAAATTTAAAGTTTTTGCATAAAGGTCTTGAATAATATCCTTGATAGTATGTATTGGGGTAAAACCAAGTGTTAACTTTGCATGTTGTATCGAGACTTTATAGTTTCTAAAATCTTTGACATCGTTTATATGCATTTTAATTTCTTTATTCAGCAGCCTTGACATTTCTACACTTACTATGTCTCCAATTTGTCCCAAAGTATAGTTATCAGATGCTACATTAAAAATGCCAGATATGTTTTCTGGTGCTTGAATAGCTCTAATATAAGCAGTGCATGCATCTTGGATGTGAAAAATAGGACGCCATATGGATGGGTTATTTACAGTAATTTCTCCATGCATCATTGCATTCTTGAACATGGTATTTACCACTAAGTCGAACCTCATTCTATCACTATAACCACAAACGGTTCCTTGTCTTAAAGAAATTACAGAAAATGAATTATCAGCTAGCTGCATTACCCCGTTTTCACCTTGTAGCTTTGATATACCATATGGGTAAGAACATGTTGTAGGTGAACTTTCATCATATAATTCATCTACAGTGTATCCATAAACCGAACATGAAGATGCATAAATAAAACGTTTAACTCCAGCGCGTTTGCTTTCATAAGAAAGATAGGCAGGACATGCCGCATTTTGAATAAAATTTTCAGAAGGACTAAATTCAGCCATAGGGTCATTAGAAACTCCTGCTAAAAAAATTACAGTATCAAAACCCTCTAAATCTTTATAGTTTACTTTAAAAATATCCTTTTGAATGAGCTTTATTGCTGGATCTAAATTATTTCCAAACCACAAATCATCCAAAACGGTAATCTGATAGTCTAATCTTAATAACCTTTTACATAATTCTGTACCAATGTATCCTGCACCACCAGCGAGTAATATATTTTTCATCTATTTGAAGTTGTTTTTATATAAATCTGTATTTAACGATGTATCCCTTGGCATCTTTACATTCATATCTTTTATACTAATTTGATCAATATTCGTTGAACCAATACTCAACGCATATTCATAAACACTCTTTCTTGAGCCCCCAATATGAATGACTCCTTTGAATGAGGATAGTACAATGGCCTTTATTTTTTTTACAATCTCCGAAGCTGATTCTCTTGAAGTGTATTGATCAATGAATGCCGCTTTATATGGAAAAATATCTGGACCAAATGACATTCTAATAATCACAAAATCTTGTAGCATTTGAACAGCACATTCCCCACCTAATTTCGACCATGCATATTTATTTTGAGGCAAAAGTTCATCTTGTTCATTGTAATTTCCTTTCTCTCCAGAAAAAACATAATCAGTAGAAATATAGATCAGCCTAATATTTCTTTGAAAACACAAACTACTCAACAAGGCAGTTCCTAAAATATTATCTTTAATTGCTTTGTCAATATGCTCATTTACTTTTGGTGGAGAAACCATTGCCCCGCAATGTACAATCGTATTAATTTCAGAATTAGAATCTAAAAAACTTGTCATCATTTCTACGTCGGTAAAGTCAAAGTTTTGTCTTGTACCAATATGCGCCCCTTCCATTGTATTTGCAAGCGCGCTTCCAAGTTTACCCGCACCTCCCGTAATAAGAATATTTCTCATTGCCTAAAATTTAAAATTTTCAGCATCAGAAGAGTTCATCCAACTTGCAACAGTATGTCCATTTATATCTTTACTAGTAGAAATAAAAGTATCTTTCATGTCAAAAAACAAATTCTTTAACTTAGGATCACAAATGCTCCAGTCTATATCGCTAGCAAATGGAGAAACTCCAGCCTCGCAATTACCATTATATGAAGCAGAACAATAGTATTCGATATATGAATCTTCTAGAAAAAAGTTTCCATGCGCACAGCCTTCAGGCACCCAAATCCAATTAGAGGTTGTATCATGTGGTGCTACTGGCATATTGAATGCCATTATTTTACCATGTGTTGGTGAGCCAATTCTTAAGTCTAATATCAAATCAATCATATGACCAGATATTGTTCTAACTAACTTTCCCATTGGCTGATTCCACTGAAAATGCAATCCTCTCAAAACGTTTCGTCTCGAATAGCTTTCATTTGTTTGTAAGATACCATTAGGGAAAACTCCTAGTTTTTTTTCAAGAAAATCAGTATCACGGAAAGTTTCTGAAAAATAACCACGTTTATCTAAAAATCTTTCGAATTGAATAAACTTAACGCCTGCTATTTCAGGTTCGAAAATTGAATTTATTTTCATTTATTTCTATTTAACTAATAGTGAGAAAGCTCCTTAATTATTGTAATTAAGTTCTTAATTGAATTCGAAATTTTGATAAAATTTGTTTCGATTTTTATTAACAAAGGATTTCCTTCTTTCAAAATTAATCTTCGGAAATTTTTCGAAAACAAATTTTTGTTTTCACTTAAATTAATTAACGAGATCGAAGCTTGTCTAATTATTTCTATCTCCTGTTCGTTATTCAACCCATTCCCATATATTCTTTGATGACTTCTAATCGGTCTTGCGTGTTTAACTTGTATTGCATGGATAATTCCTGTTACAGTTTGATTATGAATAATTTGCAATACAGGCATTAAAAAACAATCAACTCCTTGACCAGAAATTGTTTTTGAAAAATAAGGTTCGCAGGCTAATAATAGATTCTGTCTGTAAAAAGGAGCCATTATTTCCACCCAATCTATCATTGAAACCATCAAACCGGATCGGTTTACAAATTTTCTATGACTAAAATAACTATCCTTAGAAATAGAAGGTTGAAAAACATCTAGTTGATGAATATCTGCAATATGAAGCATGTAATTAAAATCGGAAATTTTAAATATAATATCATCATCAATTACTCCAACATAATTATACTGTAAATTATTATTGGTTAAATATTTTGAGATATGATAAAAGATTTCTCCTTTATTCTCTGTTTTTTCAGAAATATAATGTTCATAGGGTACATTATATTGCTCGATTTCTCCTGATTTGCCCGTATTATTAAATAACAGCAGATCAAAATTCTTATTTACATCAAAGTGAACATGAGAATAAGGCGTTTCATTCCCTCCATTCCAAGTTACAACGACTAAATTTTTAAATTCCTTCATTTATAAACGGTTTCAACTTAATCAGAAAATACAAAATCAAAGATAGACAGAAGACCTAAATTATACTAATTTTTTAATATATATAAATTACTCATATGAAATTGGTCTTACATCTGTTTTAATAAAAAAATTGAGTTTCGAAAAAGCTTACAAGATGTAAAATATTTATGATTTTGCATATATATTACTCTTTGATTTTGGTCTACTATCTACTCAACCTATAAATCGTCAAAGCAGCTCTTTTGATCAAAAAGGGCAGCTGATTCAAGTGAATAGTCTCACCTGGCGCGTGCGCACCACGTCCCGATGCCCCCAATCCATCAATACAATCTACATAAGCAGCAACATAACTAATATCCCCTGCACCCCTAGATCCAGGGTCGCCTGCCACGGTAGGACCTGCCCCCATATCTATTGATAATGAATTGATTACGCTTAAAACTTGGTTGTTTCCTGCCGTTGGTGCCATACTCGGGATACCATCCACAAAACTTATTTTGGCACTGGTTTGGGCTAGATTTTGAGCCACTATGGCCTTCATTTTATCCCTTGCTCGGTCTTTTTGGTCCTCGGTCAAAAACCTTAAGTCACCTGTCACCGTAACCGCAGGGGAGATGATATTGGTTTTGGCAATGGCCGCTCCTTTGGAGGTGGCCTCATTGTATTCAATATCAGATCCACCAATAATAATTCCAGGGTTAAAAGTCAAGTATTTTTCTGTGCTTAGTTCTTCTCTAAACTGATCCAAGATTCTTGCTGCTTCAAAAATGGCGCCATAACCCGCACTTTGGGTAAATACACCGGAACTATGCCCAGTTTTTCCGGTCACATCCAATCTCCATCCACTTGCACCCCTTCTTCCGGTAGCTACCGAGTTTAGTCCATTCGCTCCTTCAAAAGCCAATGCGATATCTGCTTGTTTTGCTCTATTGATAAAGTCGCCTCTTGTCACCGATCTTGGATAACCAGCTTGCTCCTCGTCTCCAGTAAAATAAGCAGTGATATCTGTATTCTTTAATAAACCCGCTTGCTCCAATGCTTGCAATGCCATAAGTACAACCACGTCACCTCCCTTCATATCATTCACACCCTGGCCGGTTGCAGTTGAATCATTCAACATGGTAAATGGATTGGCAGGCATATCGGGTTCAAACACCGTATCTAAATGTCCAATAAGGAAAAGGCGTTTACCTGTTTTTTTATTAGAGGCTGTTATTGAAGACGAGGTGGCGGCGGCGCTTGAGCGACGACTCGCCACTAAATGCCCAGCACGTTTAATTGAATCAGGCATCGCAACCCATTCGGTGGTAAAGCCTGCTTTCTCAAATTCTTTCGCAAAAAGTGCACCCACTTTTTTCACCCCTTCAATATTCAAAGTGCCACTATTGATATTCACCGACTCCTTTAGTAACTCAATCGCTTGCGGCATATGCGCATCAATCCATGCAATCACTTGTTGCTCCTCCTTTGACAAACCTTTAGAAGTTGTCGTTTCAGTTGTTTTTACTTTCTGCGCAACAGTTGTCATTGCAATAATAATTGACAATAAAAACAAAGCTGTTTTTTTCATAGCATCTTTTTTAAAGTGGCGAATAAATACCTCACACAATTTAATAAAAATAAAGGCCCAACTTATGCTGGGCCTTTTTTATTTCAAATAAATTTTAAATCAATTATTAATTCCCAAATGGAATATTCACTTTTAAACTAAAGTTACGTCCCATATTAAATACGCCCATACGACCCGTCGCTTCATTCACTGGGCCATACTTTAAACGGTTCAAATGATTTTGGTAGGCTACGTCTGTAATATTTTGTCCAATCAATGAAATACTAAATAAATTTCTATTACGATAATGAATCTGTGTGCTATAACCCACATTCAATAAAGTATAAGCTGGGGTTTGCGTCTCTGTATTGTATCCTGTAAATGGATGATTTTGAGCAAACACATTGTCTAATTGCAAATTGATAAAACTATTCTTAATTGTTTTTGACTTTTTAAATAATTCGATTCTAATTTCAGATAGCCATCTTGCACTTGGGATGCCTGGCAAATTTTTAGAGCCGTCTAAAGCCTCTTTAAATTGTCCACGAATCAAGCTCACGCTATTTTCAACATGCAACCAGTCCAAAGGATGTGGGTGAAAATCAACATTGAATTCTGCACCATATAAGTGCGCATCTTTTTGTCTAAAAGCAAATGCATACAATTCTTCTCCCGCTGCATCATGTGCATAATCCATAATGATTGAATCCCCTCCAGCAACTGCATTTAATTTTTGATAAAAAATATAATCCTTCACTGAATTGTAAAACACATTTCCAGCAATACTCATATGCTCGTTGCTCCACTCCACAGCCGCATCAAATTGTAAACTCTTTTCAGACTTTAACAACTCATTGCCGTATTCAAATCTATTAGTTCCTTCATGTGCACCATAAGAAGCCAATTCTGCCATATTCGGTGCACGGAATCCTCTCGCTATATTAAACTTCAATGTTAATTGATCATTTACATCATGCGCAACACCAATAGCGCCGGAAATATTATTAAACTGTTTATTGCTTTCTACTGGATTGTATAATGCAATACATGCCATACCTGGAGGACAGGTAAACTGTGCTGGGTTGATATAGTTCATGTACTTTTGATCATAACGCAAACCTCCACTCCAACTTGTTTTATCTGTTCTTTTTTGAGTATAATAAAACGCACCTATGTCAAAACTAGTATAGTCTGGCACTAGTGCTTCTTCGCCTCTGTTGGTATTTGTTTGACGCATACCGTTTACACCGAAAGTGTTTTTCCAATTATTCTTTTCTGCTTGTAAATATTGTACTGCGTAATTGAATGTTTTTAAATCAAAAAATAATTCTTTCTCATCTAGGTCCAAGACATTACCGAACTCCATTCTTTGATTTTGTTGTAAACCAAATGTGGCTTTCAGTCTATCATTACCTATTTTGATATTATTATCCAATGTGTATTTGGTGTGTTGGATTTTTTGCATTGGCGCATTTGGCGTAAATCTTTTTTCCTCTTCCGCATCAACAATCATTTCTTCAACTTCGCCATTGACATTTTTCATCATTAAAAAACGACCATCGGCATCTCTGTCTCCTTCAACAACCCCTAAATGCTGATAAAAATTACTGAAAGATAATTGAGAATAACCCCAGCTTTTTTCAATACCAATATAAGCACCGCCGTTGTCTTCTAAAAACCTTGAATTAAAAACCCTTCCATCATATTTATTTTTATAGTCTCCTGCATTCTTTGAACTCAGGTTCATACCCCAAATAAATCCTTTTTTGTTTCCTGCAATATCAAAGTGGTTACCCATCAAACGATTATTAGTTTGATAGTTTGAAAAAACATTTCCTTTAATCACCCCTTCGCTCACTGGAACATTAGAGATGATATTGATAACACCCGCTAAGGCATCTGATCCATAAATCAAAGATGCAGGCACTTTCAACACTTCTGTCCTGCTCACATTGTATTCATCTATTTCAATACCATGTTCATCGCCCCATTGTTGTCCCTCTTGTCTGATACCGTCATTCATTACAACCACTCGATTGTAACCCAATCCACGAATGATTGGTTTTGAAATGGCTGGACCAGTTGAGATTTGTGAAACACCTGGCACTTTAGATAAGGCGTCGATTAAATTAGTGGATACGCCTCTAAACAATTCATCTTTTTTGATAATGGTCACTGGCGTTGGTGTGCGTCTTGTAGAAGTGGCTCTTAAAAAACTTGTGACAATGACATTCCCCCCCTCAATAACAGAACTATTCAAATAGAAGTCTTTAGTTGTATTACTTTGCAATTGTACATTCGCCACATTGGTTGCATAACCGACATAACTTATCTCTAACACATGTGATCCTCCTTCAATAGTCACAGAAAATTCACCCTCTTTATTTGTGATAAATCCTTTTTTTATTTCAGGTAAATACACACTAGCTCCTACTAATGCTTTATTTGTAGCCTTATCAAATACTTTTCCAGTCAATGTATATTGTTGCGCAGACGCGGCGCTTGAGAAGCAAACTCCTAAACTCAAAAGGAGCATTGCATATAAATATTTTTTCATGAGCACTTTTTATTTGTAAATAAACATATAGAGTAATGTATCAAATTACTTTAACACAATACAGCATCTTCCTTTTAGAAATTGGTTGACTTTCTTTAAGTCAATTGCGATCTAACAAATAAAAGCAGGGGGACCTCGAGAACCGGCAACAATAGATTGTTGTGTAATTGCTGCTATAACAAAACTTTGATTTTTTGCTTTAGCAATAATTGGTGTTGCAATTACTATACTAAAATCGTACTCCACAAATGGAGTAGTAGCTACTTGAAAGTCGAAAGTGCAATGAAGCTCTGTTTTTTCAATTTGCTCAATGGGCAAATCCTTATGCACAGAACAACTTGTAGGATCAATATGTTTTGCAACTAAATCGTGTATAGATTTTTGTGGCGTAATGCTAAACGCAAAAACCACTAGCATGACTAGCGCAAGAAATTGCTTAAAGGTTTTGTGTTGTAGCATAGTTCAAAATTAAACTAATTTTTTATTGAACGTAAAATTCTGTTTAACCTAATCGTGTTTCTTTAATAAATCGCCTTAGCAATTGGATGCGCCGCAGTAAACTGATAACCTAATAATCTAGCCATTGTTGCGGCCAATTGCTTTTGATACAATTGTTGATTCGTAGTTTGTTCGCCCATATTGGGGATAATGCCAGATGGGGAAGCCATTGCTTCTACCACACTAGACAAATTTGATTCATTTTCTGGGCCCATCAAGCCAAACCAAATACTAGAAGCGCCTTTAACATCGGCACCATGATCGGTCCACTCATGTCCAAAGCCCCTGCCATGATCGGTCGTGATTAATAAATAAGTATTGTTCTTGTAACCTGGCGTGGATTGTATCCAATTCCAAAGTTGACCAACCCATGCATCCACTTGATTGGCCGCATCTAAATAAGCCGAGTAATTACCTTCATGCGCCCACTCATCCGTTTCACCGTAACTTATGTACATCACTTTTGGACGCTTGGTTTCTAAATAATATTTGGCTTGAGTATTTGTAAATACATCCAAACACTCCGCTTCTTTAAAGGGTTTATAACTATCCTTTAGCATCTGCTCCAACATTTTTGTTTGAGGATCTGATAAGATACTCGACAAAGATTCAAAACCATTGATCACCGGAAACCCTGATGCAGCCTCATTTAAAATACGATTGTATGCATCCCATGCACCAAATGCAATCACTTTATTTTGATAAGGTTTTTGTTTCTGTAAAAATGCCAACACATTTTCATGCTGGTTCGCTGGATAGTTATTGGAGTTGATTGCCGAGTCTGGATAGCCCGTAAAAATTTCATTGTAACCAGGATAAGAGAACCAATGTGGGTTCGCTACGTCCACTTTATTTTCTTTAAAACGATTCCCAAATAAAAGGCCTTTCGTACCCATCGTTTTGGTAATAAAGGGTAGGAGTTTCCCTTGTCTATCCGGCATAGTGGCTGCACCATATTTATTATATAAGTAGGCACTATCCCCATGATTGAATTTTTTATTATTGGCTAATGTAAAATCCATGCCATTAAATACCTCCTGCCACCTCAGGCCATCTGTTGTTATAATGATCAGGTTGGCCGGCTCATCCTGCGCATTTAAACTAAAATTTAGTCCAGTTACTAGAATTAGCAATATTGTGAAAAATAGCAGTTTTTGTCTCATTTTATTCAATTATGGGGTCAAATTAGTCATTTTTGGGCTGTTTTTACCATTTTTTGAACTATTTCACAAAGTCCTTGTTAATCAATTAGGCAATCGAACTAAATCAGTTTTTGAAAATTTCAGAATATTAACTATTTTTGATGTTCAAACATTGATTAGGTTCTTAAAGATTGACTTAACGTATTTCAAAATATAAATAAAAAGACAGATTATGAGTTTATTAGATGCACTTAAATGGCGCTACGCAGTAAAGAGAATGAACGGGAACAAGATTCCAGAAGCAAAATTGAATACAATTTTAGAAGCAACTAAATTAGCACCTAGCTCTTTTGGGTTGACTCCTTACAATATCATTGTAATTGAAGATGAAGAAACTAGAAAAAAATTACAACCACATTTCTACAATCAACCTCAGGTTGGTGAATCATCTGCACTTGTGATTTTTGCTACTTGGAATAGCATCACAGAAAAAGAAGTGGCAGAGTACATGCAAGAGATTGCTGATGAAAGAGGTGTTCCAGTAGAAAACTTAAAAGACTTTGCTGGTTATATCAACGGTTCTATCAAGAACTTGACTGCAGAGCAATTGCAGATTTGGGCTGCTAAGCAAACTTATATCGCACTTGGATTTACATTAGTAGCTGCAGCTTCTGAAGAAGTAGATGCAACACCAATGGAAGGATTTATCCCAGATGCAGTGGATGAAGCACTTGGATTAAAAGAATTAGGATTACATAGTGCAGTTGCTGTAACCTTAGGTTATAGAGATGCTGCAAATGATTATTTATCTGGCGCTAAGAAAGTAAGAAGAGCAACAGACAAGTTGATCATCAAAAAATAATTGAACTAGTAAAAACTAGTCATGATATTGAAGATAGTTTTTGAATTGAGTTTTAAGCAAGCAATCGGATGAAACGAAGCGGCTCCTATTTTAGGGGCCGTTTTTTATTCAATTCAACCATCGCTTAAAGCTTACTTGAGTGATAAGTAGGAATATTTGATGAGAGGTGAACTGTAATGTAGATTTTATCTTAATTTAGGTTAAATCATTTTTAAGTAATTTCCTTAAAACACGAATATGAAAAAAATCATAGGATCCAAAAAAGTGTTAGCAGCCATCACTGGCTTTTTAATGCTAACCTTATTGAGCTTGAACACAGTTGCACAAGATGCATCTGCTTACCAAACACCGCCTAAAGAAATTGCTGATTTATTATTAGCTGCGCCCACTCCATCCATTAGTGTAGATGGAAAAGCAAAACATATGTTGATAATGGAGCGTCCGTCTTATCCTTTGGTGGAAGAGCTTGGTCAAGCAGAATTTAAAATTGCTGGTCTACGTTTGAACCCAAACAACTTTTCACCTACCCGTCAGAATTATATCAAAGGTTTGACGATCAAGGATATTGCAAGCAACAAAACACTAGTGATTAAAGGTATGCCTTCAACTGTTGCTGCATTGAGCCCAACCTGGAATCCTTCAGAAAATAAAATTGCATTTTATAATGTTAGTGCAAATGCAGTGGATGTATATGTAATTGACCTTGCTACATTGACTTGCCAAAAAATAAATAAGACTGCAGCTAATTTAATTTTAGGCGCAAGCTTAGTTTGGTTAGATGACGCCACAGTCATGTATAAAGTAAATGTAAATGCTGCAAGTGCTTTAGCTAAAAAACCCATCACGCCTAAAGGACCAACTATTCAAGAGAACTTAGGTAAAGCGGCACCAAGTGTGACTTACCAAGATTTAATTAAATCGCCTTATGACGAATATGTTTTTGAATTCTTAGCAAAGAGCCAATTGGTTAAAAACAAAAATGGCGTAGAAACAAAAGTGGGTGCAGCGGCATTAATAAATAGTTTTAGCATCTCTCCTGATAAAAATTATATCCTTACACGTTCTTTAAATAAGCCTTTCTCTTATTTAGTGACTGCATATGGTTTTGCATCTTCTATGCAAGTGCTTGATAAAAATGGTGCCCTTGTAAAAACAATTGCGCAACTGCCTTCTACAGAAGGAACCGCGAGTGGTTATGATAACGTTCAAAATGCACCTCGGGGTTTTGAATGGAAGGATGACGAAGCGGCTACCATTGTGTATGCAATGCCTTTGGATAGTGGCTTAATTAAAAAAGCAGTGCCTTTCCACGATGCGGTAATGGCAATCGCTGCACCATTCAACGATGCACCTAAAGAATTATTTAAAACTGCTGCGCGTTTTTCTAATATCAGCTGGGGGGATGAAACTTTAGCATTAGTCACAGAAGTATTAAGAACAAAGCAACGCTATAAAGTAAGCGTGTACAATCATAAAGCAAACAGCTTAACTACTTTATATGAAAGAAGCTTAACCGATGCGTATAGCAATCTAGGTAATCCGGTTACACATAAGAATAAATATGGCAAAGATGTAATTGCAACTGTAAATAATGGTCGCTCAGTATTAATGAACAACACCACTGGTGCATCTGATAAAGGAGATCTTCCTTATTTATCTATCTACAACCTTGATACTAAAACAAATGAAATTATCTGGCGTAGTAAAGAAGATTGTTTTGAATATGTAGCCGATGTATTAGATGCAGCTACATTACAAATTATTACACGCAGAGAAACGGAGAAAGAAGTACCTAACTATTTCTTGAAATCTTTAAAAGCCAATACTTCTGTAGCGATCACTAATTTTAGCAATCCTTATGCAAGCATGGAAGGGGTTACAAAAGAAAAAATTAAATACAAAAGAGCAGATGGCGTTGACTTAACGGGTGACTTGTATTTACCAAAGGGCTATAACAAGGAAAAAGATGGTCCTTTACCTACTTTGCTTTGGGCATACCCAAGAGAATTTACAAGTGCGGCGGATGCAAGTCAGATTAGAGGTAACCAACATAAGTTTACTTTGTTAAGCTGGGGCTCCCCTGTGTTTTATGTAACACAAGGTTATGCAATCTTGGACAATGCAGAGATGCCAATCGTTGCTACTTCTCCTGATAAAAAACCTAACGATGATTTTGTCAATCAATTGATTTTGAATTCAACTGCTGCGATTGATAAATTAGTAAGCATGGGTGTGAGTGATCGTAACAAATTTGCGATTGGTGGTCATAGTTATGGTGCATTCATGACTGCGAATGTTTTAGCGCATAGCAATTTATTCAAAGCAGGTATTGCTCGTAGTGGTGCATACAACAGAACATTGACGCCTTTTGGTTTCCAAAACGAAGACAGAACTTTCTGGCAAGCACCTCAATTGTATTTAGACATGAGTCCTTTTGCACATGCGAATAAAATAAAAGCACCAATTTTATTAACACACGGCGAAATGGATGACAATACAGGTACCTTCCCAATTAATAGTGAGCGTTTATACGCAGCCATCAAAGGACACGGAGGCACAGTTCGTTTTGTTTACTTACCTTACGAAGCACATGGCTACAGAGGAAAAGAAAACGTATTGCACTTATTATATGAGCAAGGACGTTGGTTGGATAAATACTTAAAAGGAAAATAAACTATAACTAGAATGTAATTTGTTTCTAGTTTACAATACATGAACTCTCAACGGCCCCTTCAATGGGGTCGTTTTTATTTACTAAGCGAATAAGTACGTAGATTTTGGCTTCATATTTGAAATAGTTTCGAAATAGATCACAAAACTATATTTATGAAAAACCAATTATCTGTAATAGTAATAGCATTAGCATTTTTCATCTTATCATCTTGCTCAAAAAAGCACAATGAAAGTGGGTTATCAGATTTTGAGAATAAAACCGATCAGCTGTCTAAAGACAGTAGTTTTAAAAGCATTATTGAATTAGAAAATAATCTAAATCAAGAGATTGAAAAAGCAATGATATCTAAAAACATGCCTAAAGAAGCTTTTTTAAAATTAATAGAGAAAATTCAAATAAATAGTAAAACAGATTTAGATTTTAAAAATAAACTTGTAGAAAATGACTTACCAGAACTTTATTACACACTTAAGAATTTTAAAACATCATTTAATAATCATTGGAGTTATCTAGAAATGAGATATAATAGACTATCTTCTAATGTTATTCATGTTGCAAGTAATAAATATTTTCAAAATAATCAATTTGGAAAAATATACACAGTAAATAAAAAGGCATTCTCAATGAACAACGGTAATATTGCAAGGGCTTGCGGATGGGGGTATAGCTTGTGTTTAGCAGGTGCTACTGCAGGAGCAATTCTTTGTCACGCAGGTTGTATTGGCGGCACTGCAGGTTTGGGTGCTCCAGTTTGTGTTTTACTTTGTGGTACAATTCAAGTATCAGTAGGTGCTGCGTGTATGAGTAGTTACTGTGAAGAAAATTAATATGAAAAATATCTTTAACAAACTTGCTATTGCTTATGTGTTAATCACATTGTTATTTATTAGAAAAATACTGAATACAGACTTTGGACTTATATTATATGCATCAACTAGTGTTATTTTTATGTTCTTTGTATTATATATAAACAGGAAACAAGATGATTTTTGAAATATATATTATGCGCATTTTTTATTTTTATGCGTATATTTGTATTGATATTAAATTTCAACTATGAAAGCTAGATTAAATATAACAATAGATGAGGCAATTTTACGTAATGTAAAATACCTAGCAGAAGAACAAAACACAAGTGTATCCGAAATTGTTGAGACATATTTTAAATCAATTGTAAAGCCAAAGAAAAAGAAATCACTTTCGTCATTAATAAAAGGACTCCCTAAGCCAAGATTATCAAAAGATTTTAATTGGAAAGACGAATACATCAAAGCAAAAGCAATAAAATATGGCTTATAAAATATTTTTTGATATAAATGTTTTACTAGATTATACACTTCAAAGGAAAAGTTTCGATCAAATTGATTTATTAATTAATAATATTGAAAGTGGATTTCAAAAAGGATTTATAACAAGTGCTACAATACACACTTTGTCCTATTTTTTGACTAAAGAATATGGAATAAAAAAAACGAAAGAGATTTTATTAAATGTATTATCTACATTTAGTGTGATAGATCCTCCACAGGAAATTATTAAATCCGCCCTTCATGCTAATTTTAATGATATAGAAGATGCTTTACAAGCGTATACTGCTATTTACCATAAAATGGATTACTTCTTAACTAGTGACAAAAAGTTAAAAAAAGAATCCTCTTCCACTTTACCTATATATACTCCGATTGAATTCGTAAGAGAACACATAAATTAACAATTCTCATCAATTATTTAGTTAGCATCCATGATTTAAATGCTATATAAGTTGCTGCAATTGGAATAGATTGCTTTGGTTTATCTAATAAATATTGAACAGAACTTGGTATCGTTAGTTTTTGACCGATGGCTTCTTCTACTACTTCTGGAAATTTAACAGGATGTGCTGTTTCTAAAATCACTGCATGTACCGGCACCGCTTCAATTGTATGGTTGTAATGGGTTATTGCATGAGTATGGTCATGAATAAATTCTTCGGCTGCTAAAAATGCGACTGCACCATGTGGATCTAAGGTATAGCCGTAATCATTATAGACCCTTGTAATTGTAGCTTGTGTAGTAAGATCATCATAGCTATAACTACTCAATGCATTTTTTAGTTGCTCGAAGTTATTTTGCATGATCTCCATGATGCGCACGAAATTACTTGGGTTACCTACATCCATAGCATTTGAAATAGTTACAACAGATTTATGCACTTCGTATTTTTGAGTATCTAGATACCTAGTGACCACATTATTTGCATTACATGCTGCAACAAAATGTCCTAAGGGCAAACCACTCGCTTTTGCCATCATGCCCGCACAGATATTACCATAGTTACCGCTAGGCACAACGATATGCATTGGTGTACTATCTCCATATTGTGCAACCCATTGTTGCCATGCAACAAAGTAATACAATTGTTGTGGTAACCACCTAGCGACATTGATTGAATTGGCAGAAGTTAAATTATACACTTCATTTAAAGCTGCATCCATAAACGCTTCTTTCACAATCGCTTGACAATCATCAAAACTTCCGTCAACTTCTAATGCTGTGATGTTTTGTCCACAAGTGGTTAACTGCAATTCCTGTATTGGACTTACTTTACCTTTTGGATATAGTATAATTACCTGCACACCTTCAACACCTAAAAACCCATTGGCTACTGCGCCACCAGTGTCTCCAGAAGTAGCAACAAGTACCGTGTTTATATTGATAGGAGCATGTTCCGTATCATTCATTCTAGTCTTTGCCTCTATATTTGAACTAGCTTGATTTGTTTTTTCTGCTTTTGCAAAATAACCCAAACACCTACTCATAAATCTTGCACCTACATCCTTAAAAGCCAAAGTAGGACCGTGGAATAATTCAAGGGAGTGGATATTGGAACTAATGGGTGCTAAAGGAAAATCGAAATCAATCGTCTCTTTACAGATTTGCTTCAAACTTGCATCATCAATGGTGCCTGCTACATAAGGACGCATGACTTCAAATGCCAAGTTCGCTTTATCTAGTGTTTTGAATCTTTCAATTTGTTCTTTTGTAAAGGTGGGTATAGTTGTTGGAAAATACAATCCCTTATCTGGCGCCTGTCCAGTGATAGCTGCAGTTTTAAAACTGACATTCGGTGATTGTTTTCCTAAACTATAATATTCCATTTCCTTTACTATTAAATTTTTTATACGATTCCAATTTGCGCAAAACTTAATTCAATTCTATTTCAACGCCAGCTCCGTTAATGGAGGTAACATAAGTATGATGAGGCAGTCCAATGCGTGTGTAAAGTTTTTTCATTTCTTGCTCAACTGCCATTGCGGTAGTTTGTTCCTTGCTTAGAAAAAAGATAGATGGCCCTGATCCTGATATACCTCCACCTAAAGCACCTGCTGCTTTACATGCCAATTTTAATTCGTCGAATCCTGGTATTAAAATTGATCTAACGGGTTCAATGATGACATCTTCTAACGACCTTCCAATTAAATCATAATCACCTTTCATTAAGCCTGCAACCAAACCTGCGATATTACCCCATTGCTTGATAGCATCTTTTAATTGAACATTCTGTTTTAAGATACTGCGTGCATCAGAAGTTTTTACTTCGATCTGAGGATGTACAATCGTCACATGTAAAGTAGGTGAGGGTAGTGCAATTACTTCCAATGGAAAAATACTTCTTACCAAAGTCACGCCACCAAAAATACAAGGTGCAATATTGTCTGCATGTTTTACACCCGATGCAATTTTTTCTCCGTTCATTGCAAAACGAACCAAATCATCTTTGGTAAATAAGTTACCTAATAAATAATTTGCGCCTACCACGGCTCCAGCAGAACTTGCTGCACTGGAACCTACACCAGAGCCTGGCTTGATGAGTTTATTTATTTTTACTTCAAAAGCCAATTGTCCTAATGGTATCGTTGCTTTTGAATTCCCCAATCCTACTTGTTCTTCGTAAGCTTCGATCAAAGCAATCAAAGCAGCACCAGCCACATTCTTTTCTGGATCTGTAGGTAAATTGTAATTGTCTAAATTGATGATCTTAATCGCAGAAGCAATTGCTGCTGAGTTATCCTCATTTTCACGCTTCACTAAGCGCATTTCCATTTCATCATATGGATTGTTCACTGCAAAGCCCAATATATCAAAGCCGCAAACCATATTTGCTACAGTTGCAGGCGCCTTAATTTTTATCCATTGATTCAATTCAAACATGATGCATTACAATTATTAGTTGACCAGATGCCCAAGGCTTACTTCAACTACTTTATTTAATTCGTATCTATTTTTTATACTCTCGCTGCTCTAATAATATCCGCAAACACACCAGATGCTGTTACATCTGCACCCGCACCCGCGCCCTTAATCACCAATGGCAATTCAGGATAACGCTCCGAATAGAATAAGACTAAATTGTCCTTTCCATATAAATGGTAAAAATCTGAGCTTGGTTGAATATGTTGTAAACCAACTTTTGCATGCCCCTTGCCATTGGCATCGGTTTCGAACTTCGCCACAAATTTCAATTTACATCCCGCTGCTGCTGCAGCTTCGTATATTTTTTTGAAATGCGCCTCTTGCTTTTCCATCTCGGCGTAAAAATCTTCTACCGATCCATTAAAACAAGACGCTGGTAAGAAAGCTTCATTCACAATATCCTCCATTTCTAATTTATGTCCTGCTTCACGTGCCAAGATCATTACTTTTCTCATCACATCGGTGCCACCTAAATCCAATCTAGGATCTGGTTCTGTATACCCTTCGTCTTGTGCTTGTTTCACAACTTGTGCAAATGATTTACTACCATCGTAGTTGTTAAACACAAAATTCAAAGTGCCGGATAAAACCGCTTCAATCTTATTGACTTTATCTCCACTTCGTATTAAATCGTTTAAGGTACCAATGATTGGCAAACTTGCTCCTACATTGGTTTCAAACAAGAAGGCAGCACTATAAGTTCTTGCTAATGATTTCAGTTTTGCATAATGTGCATAAGGCGATGAACAAGCTATTTTATTACATGCAACAACCGATACGGCTTTGCTCAATAATTGCGCATAAGTGTCTGCAACAGTTGCGTGTGCAGTGACATCTACAAAAATAGAGTTACGTAAATTATTTTCTTGAATCGCAGCTACATAGTCTGTGATGGTACCTGTAGGCGCTGCTGCTAATTGATCTCTCCAATTACTTAAATCTATACCTTCCACATTAATCAATTGCTTTTTACTATTTGCAATACCCACAATATTGATTTGTAATCTTAAAGTAGCTTGTAAATAAGGTACCTGCTTTTTTATTTGTTCAATCAGCTTGCCACCAACATTTCCTGCACCTGCCACATATACGTTTACTTGTTTATAGCTGGTCTCAAAGAATTCTTCGTGCAATACGTTGATTGCTTTTCTTACATCTTGTGATGCTATAACAGCTGTAATATTTTTTTCAGATGAACCTTGTGCAATTGCTCTTACATTGATACCATTGCGTCCCAAGACACCGAACATTTTTCCACTCACACCAGGATGGTTGCGCATTTGCTCACCCACTAAAGCAATAATTGATAAGTCTTTTTCGATAATCAATGGTTCAACTACCTGTGTATTAATCTCGTGTTCAAATTCAGCATCTACAGCAATTTTTGCCAAATGCGTATCATGCACATTCACGCCCACACAAATAGAATGCTCTGATGAACTCTGTGTAATTAAAATAACATTGATCTGTTTTTTAGCCAATGCATCAAATAGTCTTTTAGAGAATCCCGGAATACCCACCATACCCGCACCTTCTAAACTCAATAAACATAAGTCTTTGATACTAGAGATACCACGTATAAAGTTATCATCCTTAGGAGATTCGTTTTCAATCAAAGTGCCAGGATGCTCGGGCTCGAAAGTATTTTTTATCCAAACGGGAATGTTTTGATACATCACCGGTTGAATCGTTGGAGGATAAATAATCTTTGCACCAAAATGCGACAACTCCATTGCCTCTTGGTAAGATATCTTTGGAATCTCTTTTGCATTATGCACCATTCTAGGATCGGCTGTCATCATACCGCTCACGTCTGTCCATATTTCTAATACAGCCGCTTTCAATGCCGCGGCATAAATTGCACCCGTATAATCAGATCCACCTCTTCCTAATGTAGTGGTATTGCCCTCTTCATCAGATGCGATAAAACCTGGCGCCATATACAAAGCATGTTTGTTAGAGGGCGTTGAAAAATAAGCTTGAATCGTTTTGTTTGTCAATTCCTTATCTACAACAGCATTAAAATATTTGCTATTGGTTTTGATCATTGCCCTTGAATCCAACCACACCTGGTCTACCCCCTCTGCTTCAAAAGCAGCTGCAATTATTTTTGAAGATAATATTTCACCATAGCTAATCAACCTGTCCTGCATGCGCATAGTCAGTTCTCTTAGCATAAACAAACCATCACAATTAGATTCAATTTCATTGATCAATTGTTTCACCATACTCAAAGTGCCGGACTGCTGTTGTATAGGTAACAATGCTCGTACTGCATCTAAATGTTTTTGTTCTAGATTTTGTATGATGGTTTTATAAGCTTCATTTCCTTGAGACGCACTTTGCGCCAATAAAATCAATTGGTCTGTTACGCCACTCATTGCAGATACCACCACAATGGCTTGCTTTGTTTTAACGCGCTCTTTTACAATGGCAATTACTTTTAAAATTGCCTCTGGTGTACCAACGGAGCTTCCTCCAAACTTTAAAACCTGCATAATTATTATTTTTCCAATAGGGCTATATTAAGTAGCCGTATATATTGTCGTCTTTATTGATTTCGTTGTAATTGATTTGAAACTTTTTCATATTATCAATCAACGCTGTATAATCGTTCTTGGATTTTAATTCCAAGCCTACTAATGCAGGGCCCGATTCTTTATTGTGTTTTTGAATGTACTCAAACCTTGTGATATCATCATTGTCTCCTAAAACCTGATTCACAAATTCTTTCAACGCACCTGGTCTTTGTGCGAAGCGGATTAAGAAATAATATTTCAAACCCTCATAGATCAAGGAACGCTCTTTTATTTCTTGCATTCTTGCAATGTCATTGTTTCCACCACTCACAATACATAAAATATTCTTTCCTTTAATCTGTTCTGCATAGTCGTCTAAAACTGCTACCGACATGGCGCCTGCTGGTTCAACCACAATCGCTTCTTCGTTGTACATGTCTAATATGGTAGTGCATATCTTTCCTTCTGGGACCAAATGCATGTCGTCTAAAACATTTTTACAAATATTAAAAGTGACATCGCCCACTCTTTTTACAGAAGCGCCATCTACAAACTTATCAATCTTCGCTAACTCAATAGGATGCCCCTCCTTTAATGCAGCCAACATACTTGGCGCACCTTCTGGTTCTAAACCAATGATTTTTGTATGCGGTGATTTTAATTTAAAATAAGATCCAACACCTGCACTTAATCCGCCACCACCAATGGGTAAAAATAAATAGTCAATTGGTTCTTGTGTAAACTGAGGTAAGTCTTCTAAAATTTCAACACCCACAGTTGCTTGTCCAGAAATAATATCTGCATGATCAAATGGCGGAATAAAAGTCATACCATGTTCAATCGTATATGCTTTTGCTGCTATTGCCGTATCGTCAAAGGTATCTCCCACTAATTTTACTTCAACAAAGTCTTCACCAAACATTTTTGTTTGTGACACCTTTTGTTGTGGAGATGGGATAGGCATAAAGACCACACCTTTAACACCCAACTTTTTACAACTGTATGAAAAGCCTTGTGCATGGTTGCCTGCGCTCGCACACACAACACCTTTTGCCAATTGCTCTGCAGAAAGTTGACTCATCATGTTGTACGCACCTCTTAATTTATAAGAACGTACAATCTGTAAGTCTTCTCTTTTCAAATAAACCCTGCACTGATATTTTCGAGATAGGTTTGCATTATACTGCAAGGGGGTATGCGTTACCACCGGCTTTAGTCTTTGCATTGCGCCCTCGATATCGAGTGCAGGATTAATCACAAATTGCTCTTGGCTCATTACTTATTCTTTCACAGTTATTACTTTCCTGGCTGATTCTCTGGACGTAAACTTCTTACAGTTCTTCCAGCCTGCCACATTTCACTGTTATGTAATTCTGCTAATTCTACTTCTAATTTCTCACGGTAATCCGCCTTACTGTTTAAGTCGATTGAACGTGCAGATTCTTTTCCAGTAGCTACGCTATCATACAAATCAGAGAATACTGGTAAAGTCGCATCACGGAATTTTTTCCACCAATCCAAAGCACCTCTTTGTGCAGTTGTTGAACAGTTGGCATACATCCAATCCATTCCATTTTCTGCAACAAGTGGCATCAAAGATTGTGTTAACTCCTCTACTGTTTCATTGAATGACTCAGAAGGGCTATGTCCGTTCTTACGCAATACCTCGTATTGTGCTGCAAATATACCTTGAATTGCGCCCATTAACGTACCTCTCTCCCCAGTTAAATCTGAATAAACCTCTTTTTTAAAGTTGGTTTCAAACAAATAACCTGATCCGACAGCGATACCTAGGGAAATTACCCTGTCATGCGCCTTTCCTGTGGCGTCTTGGAAGATCGCATAGCTTGAATTCAAGCCACGTCCTTGTAAAAACATTCTTCTTAATGAAGTACCTGATCCTTTAGGTGCTACTAAGATCACATCCACATCTGCTGGAGGTATAATACCTGTTTGCTCGTTGAATGTAATACCGAATCCATGAGAGAAATACAAGGCCTTACCTGGGGTTAAATGTTTTTTTACAGTTGGCCACATAGCGATTTGCGCAGCGTCACTTAATAAATAACAAATAATGGTGCCTTTCTCTAATGCTTCTTCTATTTCAAATAAGGTTTGGCCTGGAACAAATCCATCAGCGACTGCCTTATCCCATGATTTTGAATTTTTTCTTTGACCTACAATGACATTAATACCGTTTTCTTTTTGGTTCAATGCTTGACCTGGACCTTGAACGCCATATCCGATAACAGCGACTACTTCGTTTTTTAATACTTCTTGTGCTTTTGCTAATGGGAACTCTTCTCTAGTTACCACATTTTCTTCGGTACCTCCGAAATTTAATTTTGCCATGATTTGTTTAGTTTATGAATTGAAATATTTATTTGTTTAATTACGCTTATTGATTTTAAAATAATCCTTTAGACTTTTAAGCATCTACATGGTGAATACAGCTTCTCTTTTTCCTAAGTATTCATTTTCGATTAATTCGTCTCCTGGTTCTCTTTTTTCAAAGTCTTTTAATTTTTCGTGGAAGCCCGCACTCTCTTTAATAATTGCTACGCGCGCGCTTCTTACAAATTCCACCAAACCAAATGGTGCCAAGGCTTCCATTAGTTTATTAGTTTCTTCTCTATGTCCAGTGGTTTCAAAAACAATAAAATCTTTTCGAATGGCTACAGCCCTTGCGCCAAACTCCCTCAATAGTCTTTCTACTTTTACCTTTTCTGTAATTTCGTCCGACAATACTTTATACAAAGCCAACTCCTGCCACACAATTTGATCGTTGGTATTATAATATGCCTTTAGTACTTCTACTTGTTTTTCAATTTGTCTTACAACCTTAATAACCGTATCTCTTGTTTCTTCTACAACAATTGTAAAACGGTGGATACCTGGCACTTCTGAAGGAGAAGTGTTCAAGCTCTCTACATTTATTTTTCTTCTCGAAAAAATAATGGCAATACGATTCAACAAACCAACTTGGTTTTCGGTATAGACCGTGATCGTAAATTCTTGTTTTTCGTTTTCCATGTTTTTAATTTTACTTGAGCCTGATTTCTGAAACCGAGCAACCTTGTGGTACCATCGGGAATACATTGTTTTCTTTTCCTACCATCACCTCTAATACATAGGATCCTTTATGAGCCAACATCTTGGCTACTGCATCAGCTAGTTCTTCGCGCTTGCTTACTTTAGCCGCAGCAATTCTATAGGAATTAGCTAGCATCACATAGTCTGGACTTTCAATATCCACAAAACTGTATCGCTTCTCCATAAACAATTGTTGCCATTGACGCACCATTCCTAAAAATTCATTATTTAAAATCATCACTTTTACATCTATTCCTGTTTGCATGATGGTTCCAAACTCTTGCAAAGTCATTTGAATACCACCATCCCCAATTACCGCAATGACTGTTCTGTCTTGTGCGCCGAACTTTGCACCTATTGCAGCAGGTAAACCAAAACCCATTGTACCTAATCCACCAGATGTAACATTGCTTCTTGTTTGATTAAATTTTGCATACCTACAAGTCACCATTTGATGTTGTCCCACATCTGTTACCATCACCGCATCGCCTTTTGTAATTTCATTGACTGTGTGAATCACTTCGGCCATACTCAACTGCTCAGAATTTGGATGCATCTCCTCTTTTATACACTGCTCATATTCTTCCTTTGCATAACCTGCAAAAACTTTCAACCACTCGCTTCTATCTTTTTGTTCAATACCCATTGTTAACAAGGGTAAGGTTTCTTTACAATCACCCCATACGCCAACATGCGTTAATACATTCTTGTCAATTTCTGATGGATCAATATCTAAATGAATAATTTTTGCCTGCTTTGCATACTTATCTAATCTTCCTGTAACTCGATCATCAAAGCGCATACCTACTGCCACCAATACATCACATTCATTGGTTAATACATTCGGTCCGTAGTTACCATGCATGCCTAACATACCTACATTCTGTGGATGATCCGATGGCAATGCACTCAATCCTAAGATGGTCCATGCCGCTGGCATACCCGATTTTTCTATAAACTTCTTGAATTCTTTTTCTGCTTTTCCTAAAATCACACCCTGACCAAAAATAACCATTGGTTTTTTTGCTTCATTGATAAGCTTCACCGCTTCATCAATATATTGTTTTCGGATAATTGGTTTTGGACGATAAGATCTTACATGATTGCAAACCGTGTAACCTTCATAATCGAAAGATTGAAATTGCGCATTCTTAGAAATGTCTACTAATACCGGCCCTGGTCTTCCGCTTCTTGCTAAATAAAATGCTTTAGCTAAAACAGTTGGAATCTCGGATGCATCTGTGATTTGATAATTCCACTTAGTCACTGGCATAGTGATATTAACAATATCTGTTTCTTGAAAAGCATCTGTTCCCAATAAATGTGCAAATACCTGACCTGTGATACAAACCAATGGTGTACTATCAATCATCGCATCTGCTAAGCCTGTCACTAAATTTGTTGCACCGGGGCCACTCGTTGCAAACACGACACCTACTTTTCCTGATGTTCTTGCATAGCCTTGACCCGCATGAATGCCCCCTTGCTCATGTCGTACTAATATATGTTGCAACTTTTCTTTATAATCATACAGTGCATCATAGATAGGCATGATTGCTCCACCCGGATAACCGAATATGGTATCTACGCCCTCTGCAATGCATGCTTCCAATACTGCTTGCGATCCTGTAAGTTGTTTTGTTTCCATAAGAACCCTTTTTTAAAATTTTCCACATATAAAATCAATTGACTCTATATGTGATAGGTGTATCACTTTAAAGGCGCGCGCGTTTATTACCTAACCGTCACTAAAAAATTAATTTTTTAATTTATTTTTTAGTCCTCATCCGTTACACATCCTTCACTTGCATCCTTCACAGATCTTGCATATTTAAATAACACGCCCTGTGTAGCTTTGATTGCTGGCTGTTGATAAGCTGCTCTTCGTTTTGCAATGATTGCCTCATCTACTTTTAAAGTCATAGTGCGATTGGGCACATTCAATTCAATGATATCATTGTCTTCGACCAATCCAATCAATCCTCCTTTATACGCTTCTGGTGTGATATGCCCAACAACAAAACCATGTGTCCCACCGCTGAATCTTCCGTCTGTAATTAAAGCAACTGATTTTCCTAAACCCGCTCCAATGATTGCAGAAGTAGGTTTTAACATCTCGGGCATGCCTGGTGCACCTACTGGTCCAACATTCTTAATCACCACCACATCACCTTCTTTTATTTTACCAGAATTGATACCTTCGATCAATGCATGCTCTCCATCAAATACACGTGCAGGACCTTCAAACATATCACCTTCCTTTCCTGAAATTTTTGCAACACTTCCACCTGTGGCTAAGTTGCCATACAAAATTTGTAAATGACCTGTTGCTTTGATTGGGTTTTCTTTTGGAAGAATAATTTTTTGTTGATCAAAATCCAAATCCGGCGCAGCAGCTAAGTTTTCGGCAATCGTTTTTCCTGTTACGGTTAAACAATCTCCGTGTAACCAACCTTGCGCTAACATATATTTCATCACTGCTGGTACACCACCATATTGATGTAAGTCCTGCATTAAATATTTTCCAGAAGGTTTAAAATCTGCAAGTACAGGAATTTTATCACTAATCATTTGAAAATCATCTTGCGTAAATACCACACCCACACTTTTTGCCATTGCAATCATATGCAATACCGCATTGGTGCTTCCACCTAATACCATGATGACTGCAACCGCATTTTCAAATGCTTTACGCGTCATGATGTCTCTTGGCTTAATATCTTTTTCTAATAATAATCTTATTGCTTTTCCTGCATCCTTGCATTCTTGTTGTTTCTCTTCGCTTAATGCTGGATTAGAGGAAGAGTAGGGCAAACTCATTCCTAATGCTTCTATGGCCGATGCCATGGTGTTTGCCGTATACATGCCACCACAAGCACCCGCACCTGGACAAGCATGTTTTACAATTCCTTTAAAATCGGCTTCGTCTAATTGTCCTGCCATCTTTTGTCCCAATGCTTCAAAAGCAGAAACAATATTTAAGTCTTGTCCTTTATAATGACCCGGTGCAATTGTGCCTCCATAAATCATGATAGAGGGACGATTCAATCTGCCCATTGCAATAATTGATCCTGGCATGTTTTTATCACAACCTGGTACTGCAATTAATCCATCATAATATTGTGCACCACAAACTGTTTCAATACTATCTGCAATCACATCTCTACTCACTAAGGAATAACGCATACCTGGCGTACCATTGCTCATGCCATCACTCACTCCAATGGTATGAAATGTTAATCCTACTAAATCATTTGCCCAAATACTTTTTTTAATGTCTGCAGCTAAATCATTCAAATGCATATTACAAGTATTACCATCATAGCCCATGCTTACAATACCGACTTGTGCTTTATTTAAATCTTCATCTGTTAATCCGATACCATAAAACATGGCTTGTGCAGCAGGCTGCGTAGGATCTAGTGTAATCGTTTTTGAATATTTATTTAATTGCATGATATACCTATTTGTAAAAAGCGATGATAAAATTAACCTAGTTTGTTGGCACTACCTTATAACAAGTGTTTGTTATGGCCATTTATTTTAAATAATTGTTGATTTATGTAAACGCTCATGGATAGGATGTTTTTCGCCCTTAGCATGTCGCTCAATAAATTCTGAAACCATATCTCCAATAGCTGTTGTCGTATAACTATTACTTGCATCAATATCCTTTGTAACAAAACCATTATTCAAACACCAGTCTATTGCAGTTCTTACACTGTTTGCTTCTTCATTCATTCCAAAATGATCAAGCATCATTGCTGCTGATAAGATAGAGCCCATTGGATTGGCAATGTCTTTTCCTTTTGCTTGCGGATAAGATCCATGAATTGGTTCAAATAAAGCCACTGAATTTCCAATTGAAGCAGAAGGCAATAAACCAAGTGAGCCTGCTAAAACAGAAGCTTCGTCGCTAATAATATCTCCAAATAAATTTTCTGTCAATACCACATCAAACTGTGCAGGATTTAAAATAATCTGCATCGCTGCATTGTCTACAAATAAATAATCCACTTTTACATCAGCATATTCAACTGCAATTGCTTGCACTACTTTACGCCATAATCTTGATGTTTCTAAAACATTTGCTTTATCAACTAATGTTAAATGTTTATTTCTTTTTTGTGCATATTGAAATGCCAAATGTGCGACACGCTCAATCTCCATTACACTATAAGAACAATCGTCTTTTGCAACAGTTCCATCTTCACTTAATGATTTAGCACCAAAATAAATACCACCTGTTAATTCTCTAAAAATTACAAAGTCTACATTTTCTAATTGCTTTGCTTTTAATGGAGATAAATGTTGTAAAGATGTGTATGTTTTTACAGGACGGATATTTGCAAACAACTGTAGTTCCTTACGCAACTTTAACAAGCCTTGCTCTGGTCTTACTTTTGCAGTTGGATCGTTATCGTATTTTGGGTCTCCAATTGCACCAAATAAAATACCGTCACTATTTTTACAAATAGCAATTGTTTCGTCTGGCAACGGATTGCCTGTTTCATCTATGGCTACCGCACCCATTAAAGCATGCTCATAACTAAAGCTATGGCCGTATTGCTTGGCAATCATGTTTAACACTTTGATAGACTGTTGTGTTACTTCTGGACCTATGCCATCACCTAATATCACCGCAATTTTCTTTTCCATACTATTTAAATTCTTTTTTTCAATTTATACTCGGCACTTTTTAACGAACAAGCTGATTTATTTTTTTGCTTCGAATGCTGCAATCTCTTCTCTCATACTTAATAAGTAATCAATATCATCATAGCCGTTTAACAAACATGTTTTTTTATAAGCATTAATCTCAAATGTTTCCGATGTTCCCGTAGAATCTATTGTAATGGTTTGTGCTGCTAAATCAATAGATAAAGTAGCATCTGGACCTTGTGCAAAAATTTGTTGCAAAAAGGCATCAGTTACAGTTACTGGTAATACGCCATTGTTTAAAGCGTTGTTCTTAAAGATGTCCGCAAAAAAACTAGATACCACTACTTTAAAACCATAATCTAAAATAGACCATGCCGCATGCTCTCTTGAGGAGCCACAACCAAAGTTCTTTGCAGCTACTAATATTTCTCCGCTGTATTGTTTTTGATTCAAAACAAAATCGGCCTTAGGTTTTGTCTCATCGTCATTTTCATATCTCCAATCTCTGAATAAGTTCTTACCAAATCCCTCCTTCGTAGTTGCCTTTAAAAAACGCGCAGGAATAATCTGGTCTGTATCCACATTCTCTATTCTTAAAGGAATAAACTTGCTTGTTATTTTTTGTAATGATTGCATATGCAAATGATTAAGTAGTTAGTTGAATAACTGCTTTAATTAATTTAATAAGGTTCTTATATCTGTTATTTTCCCAGTTAACAAAGCTGCCGCTGCAGTGAGTGGGCTGACCAACATAGTTCTAGCTCCAGCACCTTGACGTCCTTCAAAGTTTCTGTTACTAGTACTTACACAATATTCACCCGCTGGTATTTTATCTTCGTTCATTCCTAAACAAGCGCTACAGCCTGCTTGTCTTATCTCGATACCTGCTGCTTCAAATATTTTATCTAAGCCTTCTTTTTTGATTTGCTTTGCCACTTCTTGTGAGCCTGGTACAATCAATGTTTTTACGGATGGATCTTTTTTCTTGCCTTGAATAATACTTGCGACCAATCTAAAGTCTTCAATTCTTGAATTCGTACAAGATCCAATAAATACATTTTGTATCGGCATACCAATTAATTGTTGACCTGCTGTTAAACCCATGTATTTTAAAGCCTTTTCATAATTTTGCTTTTCTGTTGCATCTGTAAAACTTTCACTTGTTGGAAGGGTGCCTGTTACAGATAAGCCCATGCCTGGATTGGTTCCATAAGTAATCATTGGTTCAATGTCCGCTGCATCGATATTGATTTCCATATCAAATTTTGCATCCGCATCACTGTACAATGTTTTCCATTCTGCTAATTTTGCGTTCCACGCTTCACCCTTTGGTGCAAACATTCTGCCTTGTATATAATCAAATGTGGTTTGATCTGGCGCAATCAATCCGCCACGTGCGCCCATCTCGATACTCATATTACAAATAGTCATTCTTGCCTCCATGCTCAATGCACGAATTGCAGAGCCTGCATATTCTACAAAATAACCTGTTGCACCGCTTGCAGATATTTTTGCAATGATGTATAAAATAATATCTTTTGAAACCACTCCTTTATTTAGCACACCATCAATATTGATGCGCATTGCTTTTGGCTTAGTTTGCATAATACATTGTGATGCAAAAACCATTTCAACTTCACTTGTACCAATTCCAAATGCCACCGATCCAAATGCACCATGAGTAGAAGTATGACTGTCTCCGCATACAATGGTCATACCAGGTTGTGTAATGCCTAACTCAGGACCAATCACATGCACAATACCTTGGTGCTCGTGTCCTAATCCGTATAATGTTACACCATGTTTTTTACAATTGTCAATCAAAGTATCTACCTGAAATCTCGACAACTGATCTGCAATTGGCAGGTGCTGATTAATAGTTGGGACATTATGATCTGCTGTTGCTACAATCTGACTTGGTCTAAATAATTTTGCACCTCTTTTTTCTATACCACTAAACGCTTGTGGGCTCGTTACCTCATGAATAAAATGCTTATCGATATACAATACCGATGGGCCGTCTTCAATTTGCTTGACCACATGCTTGTCCCAAATTTTTCCGAATAATGAATTTCCCATAGTTCGATTTTTATTTGACTCCTACTCCTTATTGAGCTACTAAAGTTTTATTGTAGGCTGCTGCCATGGTTTGTAAATCTGATTCTAATACTTCTTTCTTTTTATCTGCTACGTCCACAAATAGGGCATACAAGACATCAATATCGTTTCTTGTATATTCAAATCCTAGTTTGTGCAAACGGTGTGCTAGTGCAGATCTTCCGCTTCTTGCTGTTAATACAATCTTACTATCTTCTGCACCAACTTCTGCAGGATTAATGATTTCATAAGTTTGTGCTTCTTTTAAAAATCCATCCTGATGAATACCTGAAGAATGTGAAAAAGCATTCGCTCCCACAATTGCTTTATTAGGTTGAACTGCCATACGCATCACATCGGAAACTTCTCGACTAATTGGATTTAATAATTTTGGATTGATATTTGTATAGTAGCCTAAGTCTTTGTGTTGATTTAAAATCATCACAACTTCTTCTAATGCTGTATTCCCTGCACGCTCACCTAAACCATTGATCGTACATTCAATTTGTCTTGCACCACCCAATACACCAGCGATAGAGTTGGCTGTTGCCAAACCTAAATCATTGTGACAATGACAAGACAAAATCGCTTTGTCAATATTTGGAACATTGTTCCATAGATAAGCCATCTTCTCCTGATACTGATGTGGTAAGCAATAGCCTGTTGTATCTGGAATATTCAAAGTCGTTGCACCAGCTTTCACAACTGCTTCTATCACTCTCGCTAAATATTCATTGTCCGTTCTTCCTGCATCTTCTGCATAAAACTCTACATCGTCGGTAAAATTTCTTGCCATCTTCACTGCTTGAACAGCACGTTCAATGATCTCCTCTCTGGTGCTATTAAATTTATGTTTGATATGCAAATCGGAAGTGCCGATGCCTGTGTGAATTCTAAAACGTGCTGCTGGCTTTAATGCTTCTGCAGCAACTTCGATGTCTTTTTGCACCGCTCTAGACAAACCACAAACCACCGTATTTTTTAAAGTCTTCGCTATTTGGTTTACGGAGTCAAAATCACCTGGACTTGAAATCGGAAAACCGGCTTCTAATATATCCACACCTAGCTCCTCTAGCTTTACCGCTAAGGCTAATTTCTCCTTGGTGTTTAACTTACAACCTGGAACCTGTTCCCCGTCTCTTAGGGTGGTGTCGAATATGTAGACTTTTTCGCTCATCTAATTGATTTTGAATATATTATAGATACAAAACGGGCCTATAGCCCGTTTATTGTTCAAATTTATCGATTCCGACCGGGTGTTTTTGATCATTTTTATACCTATTTTACACTGTGTAAGCTCCACAAAATTTGGATAATACATTGATTTTCAATAAATTGAAACAAATTCAGTTACGATGCCCAACCTGAGTACGGACGCGCTATTTATTTTGTTAAAATCCCTGGAAAGGGCCGAAAAACGCAATTTCAAATTGTACGTTACCCGTAATACTGCGTCAACTGACTTAAAGATTATCCAGCTTTTTGACGCTTTGGACAAAATGAAGGAATATGACGAGGAGGAACTGCTCCGTAAAAATGAGGGCATTCAAAAGCAACAACTCTCCAACCTCAAGGCGCATTTATACGATCAAATTTTAGCCAGCCTCCGCATTTTGAAGCAGCATGAGAATATCGACTTGCAGATTCATGAACAATTGGATCATGCTAAAATTTTATACAACAAAGGGCTCTATTTGCAAAGCCTTCGTTTACTTGAAAAAATTAAGACCCTTACAAAACAAAATAACCAGGTTACTTATTTGTTGCAAGTGTTGTTTTTGGAAAAAAAGATTGAGTCACTGCATATCACTCGTAGTATGCAAGACCGTGCAAAACAATTGAGTGATGAAATTGATGAAGTGAATCAACGACTAGATATCATTGCAAAAGCATCTAATCTATCTTTACAACTTTATGGCTGGTATATCCAACATGGTCATGCACGCAACGATGAAGATCGTGCCGAATTAGATGCTATGATGCAACATCCGGTATTAGAAGAAATAAAGTCGGCTACAGGATTTTATGAAAAAATGTACCGTTATCAATGTAAGTGTTGGTATAGTTTTATCAACCAAGATTTTTTATTACACTACCGCTATAGTCAAAAGTGGGTTGACTTATACGATGCGAACGAAGGCATGAAAACCATTGAGACCGCGCAATATATCAAAGCCTTACACAATTTAATCAGCGCACATTTTGATTTAAGAAATGTTCAAAAACTAAAAGACACAATTGCTGTTTTAGAAAAGTTTAGCGAAGAACCAATTGTGTTGAATAATAAAAACAATCAAATTCAATGTTTCGTCTATATCTATATCGCTAAAATTAACCAGCACTTTTTAGAAGGTAGTTTTAGTGAAGGGCTAGATATGATTCCGAAAATGGAGGAGCAATTAAAAGAGATTGAACCTTTTATTGACAGTCACCGCGTATTGGTATTTTACTATAAAATTGCTTGCTTGTATTTTGGCGCAGGTGCATTTGATAAAGCAATTGATTATTTAAATAAGATCATTAATTGGAAACTAAATCTGCGTGACGACTTGCAATGTTATGCGCGTTTACTCCATTTGATTGCGCACTTTGAATTAGGCAATATGGAAGTGGTCAATTACTTGTCTAAATCGGTGTATCGATTTATGGGTAAGATGGATAACTTAAGCACGGTGGAAGAAGTGTTATTTAACTTCTTAAAAAAGTCAATTCAAAAGTACGGCCGTGCTGGTGTTGCGGGCATGAACAAAGAAGACCTAAAATTAGCTTTTGAGGAATTAGTACAAATCTTACGCCCACTTGAACAGAATAAACTAGAGAGTCGTGCCTTTATGTATCTAGATATTATATCTTGGTTAGAGAGTCGAATTCAGGAGAAGGATGTTCAAACCATTATAAAGGAAAAAAGCATACCAAAATAATTTGAAGTTATTGCTTTCCTATTCCAATTATAAAACTGCTTTTACTTTTTAATTTGATGGCTGATCAAGTCGAATGCCTGACCGGATGATAACATTTTAAATGGTCTAACTACTTTACCCCAGGTGGCTTTTTGATTTGCCCAATCTTTTGGATCATAAACCATCACATAAGAGTTGCCCCATACTTTAAACTGATTACCTTCTACAATAATTGCTGTTGATTCATCGATTGCCACACCTAAATGTGTTGGATGATTTTCAATCACTGGTATTAAATCAAACTGTCGATTACGCACCAATACATGTTGATCGATATCTACATTTTGTATAAATGCAAACGCAGGCTGAAAAGGGTGATTTTTTGTAAGGTCTTGTCTTGCATCACCACCAACTAGCAAAGCACCCATAATAGTTGCACCTGCTGATGTACCCATTATTACGCCACCTCTATCTAACAAAGCCAACATCTCTTTGTATAATTGTGTTCCACCATATGCTGCTGCAATCAAGTCCTGATCGCCACCTCCAAAAAAGATGCCCTTTGCCTTTCTTAACAATTCAATGTTTTTGGGATCGTCTGCTTTTACTTTATCTCTTGTATGGATAGTCGATAAGTTAGTAAAACCCCTTGAGCTGAATTTTACTAAATGTCCGCCTTCTTGAATATAGTTTTCATCGGTTGTTGCTGTTGGAATATAAACAACTGGCTGATCTTTGCCGCCACAGTGTTGTGCAAAAAATTCAAATAAAGAATCCGGCATCGAACCGCCACCAACTATGATTAATTTTCCTTTATAATTAAAATAAGGATTTGTGGAAGGTGATTGCGCGCTCAATTGAAAAACAAATACACAAATAAAACAAATGGTTATCAAAACATTTTTCATTGTATAAAAGTTAAATGTTGCTTTCTAATGATTGTATGAAAGTCCTTTGTTTTAAATATTATGCTTAACTAGGATGCGTCCTTTATTGAGCATACATTGCGTCAATTTCCTTTTCGAAATTGGCAAGTACTTGTTTTCTACGAATACTCAACTTTGGCGTCATCTCCCCTTTATCAATCGTCAACTCTCTTGGTAATAAAGTAAATTTCTTTACTTGCTCTACCTGATTGAATAATTGGTTGTATTCTGCAACAACCCCATCAATAGTAGCAAGTACCATTGAATTTTGAATCATTGCCTCATTGCTTGTATATTCTATGCCATGTTGTTTAGCCCATTCTTTTAATTTGGCGAAACTAGGAACTATCAATGCACTTACAAATCTTTTATTGTCGCCTACTAAAACAATTTGTTCCACAAATGGACTTTCCTTCATTTTGTTTTCTATCGGCTGAGGTGCAACATATTTGCCGCCACTTGTTTTAAATAACTCTTTTTTACGGTCAGTAATTTTTAAATATTTACCGTCTACAAATTCACCGATATCTCCCGTATGTAACCAGCCATCTATAATTGTCTCTGCAGTTAATTCTGGTAATTTATAATAGCCTTTCATCACACTAGGACCTGCTACACAGATCTCCCCATCGGCTTCTAGTTTTAACTGAACACCTTGAATTGGCAATCCAACTGTTCCAAATTTTGTATCACCAGGTGTTCTAAAATTAATACTGATAATAGGACTGTTCTCTGTTGGACCATATCCTTCATATACTGGGATTTGAGCAGCATTAAATATGCGTAATAATTTTACTTGACAAGCTGCACCACCAGTCACAATAAACTTCACATTTCCACCAAGTCCTTCTCTCCATTTGCTAAAAATGATTTTATTAGCAAGCTTCAATTGAAATTGATACCATGCTGAACCTGGATTTAAATTGTCATATTTTTCGCCCAAAGCAACTGCCCAGAAAAATAATTTTCTTTTGATGCCAGTTAGCTCCTCGCCTTTAAGCATTATTTTTTCAAATACTTTTTCTAATAATCTAGGTACTGTTGAGAATCCGTCTGGCGCTACCTCTTTTAAATTCTCTCCAATCGTATCCATTGATTCTGCATAAAAGATACTCATGCCACTATACATATAAATATAGGAGGCCACTTTTTCAAAAATATGATTCAACGGCAAAAAGCTTAACACCTTTTGTGTTGGCGCATCTGGGAACGGGAAACTCTTTTTACCTGATTGTAAATTGAAATAAATATTATGGTGTGTTAACATCACACCTTTTGGCGTGCCTGTTGTTCCAGAAGTATAAATAAAAGTAGCAACTTGTTCTACCGGTATTGTTTTTTTAATCACATCAACTTGTTGTAACAAGTTTGTATCAGTCAAGCATAATTCTGACCAATGCTTTGCACCAGGAATTTTATCAAATGTATACACCTCCTTTAAACAAGGCACTTTGTCTTTGACAGACATTACTTTATTGTACAATTCTTGATTGCTTGCAAACATGTATTTCACAGAGGCATCATTCAAGATAAAAGTTAATTCTAATGGGTTCGTTGTTGGATACACTGGTACCCAAATAACACCAATTTGTTGTGTGGCCATATCTGCCATCAACCATTCAGGTCGGTTACTACTAATAATTGCAATCTTGTCTGAACCCTCTGGCGTAAAATCATTACCTGACAAGCCAAGGCTTAACAAACCGGCACTTAACGAATTCACTGTTGATGCAACTTCGGCAGTAGAGTAGTGTCTCCAAGCGCCATTCTCTTTTCCGGCCAACATGACGTCCTGCGGAAAATTAATTAATTGATGTTCGATACAATCAAAGAGTCTTTTTGATTCCATATAGCAAGTAAATTATATAACAAAATACAAAAAAAACCAGTCTTTCGACTGGTTTTAGATAAGAAATATCGTTTTTAGAAAACTAGAATTTTGTCAATTGTAATTTTCGAATTAATCATTAGAATCGTAAATCAAATGGGTCAATAAACCATCTCTTAATTTTGGTTCAAACCAAGTGCTTTTTGGAGGCATTACTTCACCCGCGTCAGCAATATTGAATAACTGATCGATCGTTACTGGATATAAACTAATAGCCAAAGCCATTTCACCACTATCCACTCTAGCTTCTAAAGCTTCTAAACCTCTTATTCCTCCAACAAAATCTATTCTTTTATCTACTCTTTGGTCTTTGATACCTAATAATTTGTCTAAGATATTGTTAGATAATATGGTCACATCTAAAACACCAATTGGATCAGCATCATTATAAGTACCTGGTTTTGCAGTCAAAGCATACCATTGTTTATGAAGGTATAATCCAAAACGATGTAAAGCATCTGGCTTATAAGCTGCATCCACTGTTTGAACATCAAAATCCTGTTCCAAAGCAGTTAAAAATGTGGCAGCTTCATGTCCATTTAAATCTTTCACCACTCTATTATAATCCATAATCGCCAATTGATTAGATGGAAATAAAGTCGTTAAGAAATAATCTGCCTTTGTATTTTCTTTTCCAATTGCATTTCGCACTTTAGCAGCTGATGCCGCGCGGTGATGGCCGTCTGCAATATAAGTGCATGGTACTTCGGTCTCAAATAAATGGGTGATTTGAGCAATCGTATCGGTATCACTCACAGCCCAAACCGTATGCTGAACTCCATCTTCTGCAGTAAAATCATATACCGCGTTCTTCGTGGTTTTCCACTTATCAATTAAGGTATCAATTGCTGCTTGATTTCGGTAGGCTAGGAATACATTACCTGTTTGAGCGCCAGTCGTTTTGATATGATTGATTCTATCTTGTTCTTTTTCTGGACGCGTAAATTCATGTTTTTTGATGATACCATTTTCATAATCATCGACACTACTTACACAAACCAAACCAGTTTGAGAGCGACCATCCATGATTAATTGATAGATATAATAACAAGGTTTTGATTCTTTAAACAACACATCTCTTTGCATAAATGCATTTAGATTTTCTAATGCAATATCGTACACTTGTTGACTATGTATATCTACCGACTCTGGTAAATCAATTTCACTCTTGGTGATATGTAAAAATGAAAATGCGTTTCCTACAGCTTCTGCTTTTGCTTCTACACTATTTAAAACATCGTAAGGTTTGCTTGCAACTTGTTTCGCTAATTGTGCTTGCGGACGTAATGCTTCAAAGGGACTAATTTTTGCCATGAGGGCAAATATCGTTCATTTTATCGAATATAATCGACTTGCAATAAACTGATTCGTTAAAAAAAATTTATTTTTTTTATTGCGTATAAAAATAAGCTAAGAAAAGTTGTTTATTAATTCACAGAATGCTTCTACACTCGATATTGGCATTGCATTGTACATACTTACTCGAATGCCACCAACAGTTCTATATCCTTTAACACCAATCATCCCTTTTTCTTTACACAAAGCTAAAAATGATGCTTCTTTTGTTTGGTCTTTTAAGAAGAATACTGCATTCATGATGCTTCTATCTTCTTTTGCAATTGGACAATAAAATTGTTCAGAAGCATCTATTGTCTTATATAATAAATTTGCTTTTGCAGTATTTCTTTTTTCCATCTCCTTCAAGCCACCTTCTTTTTCAATCCATCTTAATGTTAACAAGCTTACATAAATAGAAAATACGGGTGGTGTATTTAATAATGAACCTGCTTCAATGTGTTTTGTATAATCTAGAATGGCAGGAATTTTTTTGTTCGTTTTTCCTAGGATAGATTTTTTCACAACCACCATGGTAACACCTGCTGCACCCATATTTTTTTGCGCACCTGCATAAATCAAATCGAATTGATGAAATGGAGTAGGTCTACAAAAAATATCCGAACTCATATCTCCAACCAAGGGCACATTGACCTGTGGGTATTCATGCCACTGTGTTCCCTCCACCGTATTATTAGTCGTAATGTGTAAATAGCTTGTATTTGCAGGTAAATTAAGGGTTTTGTTGATAGAGGTATGCTTTTCGGCACTCGTATCTGATACCACTTTTACTGGTCCAAACAACTGCGCTTCCTTCACCGCTTTATGGCCCCATACCCCATTGTCACAAATGGCTGCCAAGCCATTTTCATCTAGTAAATTCATGGGCACTTGCATAAACTGCATGGTTGCACCACCTTGTAAAAAAAGCACTTCGTAATCATCTCCCAAATTCATCAATCTTTTTACAATTTGTTTTGCTTCTTCTACCACCGCAACAAAATGTTCTGTTCGATGTCCAATTTCTAATAAAGACAATCCTGTTCCATTAAAATTATGAATCGCATCCGCGGCTTGATCTAAAACTTCTTTAGGTAAAATTGAGGGACCAGAATTGAAATTATGTAATTGCATAAAAATATTTAAAAAAGCAAAAGCTTAACTCGATAATAAAAAATGATTAAATGTTTACCAATGGTTCTTCTTCCTCGGCGTCATCCATTGTTGTCACTCCTCCAGAAACCACGTACTTCATAGCTTCTGAGGCACTAATACCTTTTGGTAATTTTTTAATTCTTGAAGGAGAAACGATATATGTAATACCTGAAATCGCATACGAATGCGGCACATACACTGTCACAAAATCTGCTAAACCAAAATGTGCACTATCTATTTGTGTGATAAAACCAATCCTCCAAACATCCGTTGCATCAACATTCACTAATACAGGTTCGTCAAATTTTTTCTTATTACCTGCAAAGGCTTCTAAGAAATCTTTTACCGAAGAATAAATAATTTTTATGCCTGGTGTTTTTTCTAAAACTTTATCAAATACAGCAACCAATCTTTCTACAAAAAACAAAGACGACAACCAGCCAACTAACAAGACCAAGGAAATTGCAACAATAAAGCCCAAGCCTGTTACTTTCGGAATTTGTCCATTTACGGCTGCAAATTGAACAGGGAATAAAACATTCAATAAATTAGGTAAGAAATTATCTACCCAGGTAAATAAACTCACGACCACCCAGACAGTTACACCGATTGGCGCCAAGACAACGACCCCCTGAAAGAACAATTGTGCCAAAAAGGCCAAAACCTGTTTTCTCTTTAATTTTTGGCTTAAACTGGGCATTTTTTACTGATTTAGCCTCAAATTTCACACAAATTTGCCATTTAACACAAATTAATAAATTATTCATCCTGGAAACTTTGAAAACGATTAAAGTTTCCGTAGTTTTGCGGCCTCAAATAAAGCTATGGAAGACAGGATATTATTAAAAGCAAGGGACTTGATGTTCCAAACCGGCATAAGGCAGGTCACCATGGACGATTTGGCTACCCAATTGGGCATGAGCAAAAAGACCATTTACCAATATTATAAGGACAAGGATGACTTGGTAAAGGCGGTGGTGAACTTTGAACTTAAAAGTCATGAGCAGTTATGCCTTCATTGTGAAGCTAAGGCAGACAATGCAGTGCATGAAATGTTTTTGGTGATGGAGACAATGAAAGAAATGACCAAGACCATGAACCCCGGAAGCATGATGGAGTTGGAAAGATATTTTCCAGCGGCTTTTGACATTATCAAAAATCATAAAGATGAATTTTTTCTTTCCTTAATTAAACAAAATTTAATCAAGGGCATGGAGCAAGGATTTTACAGAAGTGACCTTGATGTAGAAATATTATCTAGATACAGATTAGAGACCATCTTTATTCCATTTAACCTACATGCATTTCCTGTTACAAAATTTGATCCAATTAAAGTGCATACGCAACTGATGGAACATTTTGTGTACGGCCTGATGACAGAAAAGGGTTATGAAATCATGCTACAATACAAACAGAATCATTCATAAACAAGCAATCTATATATACAAATGAAAAAAATCATCTTCATTCTAACCCTGTTTATTGTTACTGCAGCACAAGCGCAAGAACAAAAAATAGTGCATGCATTTTCTCTGGCCGATGCCGTGAGTTATGCTCAAAAAAATAATGTCCAAGTAAAGAATGCTTTATTGGATATTGATGCACAAATTCAAACCAATAGAGAAATCGCTTCAGCGGCATTACCAAATGTCAGTAGCAGTGTTGGTGGTACAGATTTTTTAACTATCCCCACCTCTTTATTGCCTGGACAAATTTTTGGGGGTGCTCCTGGAACCTTTATTCCAGTTCAGTTTGGTACCAAGTTCAATGCAAACTATGGCGTGAATTTTAATCAAATTCTATTTGATGGTCAAGTATTCATTGCACTACAAGCAAGAGCAACTTCTTTGGAATGGAAAAAAAAGAATGCCGCATTAACGGAAGAAAACATCAAAGCAAATATTTATAAAATATACTACCAGCTTTCTGCAAGTAAAACACAGTTAAATATTTTAGATGCAAACATTGAACGTTTACAAAAATTAGCAAATGACGCTGCTGCAATGTATAAGAATGGATTTGCTGAAAAATTAGATGTTGATAAGGTGAATGTGCAACTTAACAACTTACAAACCGAAAAACTAAAAGCAAATAACAGTGTAACAATTGGCTTTATGGGTTTAAAAATGTTAATGGGCATGCCTGTAAAAGATAGCCTTGTGCTGACAGATGTAATTAATGAATCTAATTTAAGTACGGATGTACTATTTGAAAATGATTTTCAATACACTATTCGCAAAGACTACCAGTACTTGTCTACTGTAAAGAAATTAAGTGAATTTAATATTAAGCGTTACGAATTGAGCTTTTTACCTACCATTACCATGAACGGTGCTTATACAAAAAATGCACAAAGAACGAAATTTGACTTTTTTGATAAAAAGGGTAACTGGTTTGAGACTTCTTTAATTGGCTTAAACATCAACCTTCCTTTATTCAATGGTGGTTCTACTGTAGCTAAAATCAAAAAGGCGAAAATTGAATTGCAGCAAGTAGAAAATCAAATGTCTGCGCTTAAAAACAATATCGATAATGAATTAAGCCAAGCGAAGTTGAACTATATGTCTTCGGTTGCTACTGTTGAGTTTCAAAAAAAGAACATGCAATTAGCAGAAAACGTATTTAGTCAAACGAAAAAGAAGTTTGAAGCTGGCGCAGGTTCAAATACTGAAATCTCTGCTGCTCAAGCCGATTTAGTGGCAGCTCAAAATAATTTTATGAATGCACTTTATGCAGCTTTAATTGCTAAAGTAGATTTATTAAAAGCAAGCGGTAAATTATAATACACAATTAATACAACAATCAAATTAAAATAGATACAATGAAATCGATAGCAACATTTTTAACCCTTAGCTTACTTGTTTTTGCAACTGCATGTGGCGGTGGCGACAATAGCATTGAAGGGAAACAAAAAACTTTAGCTGGTTTAAAGAAACAAGCACTTGACTTAAATGCACAAATCGTAGCATTAGAAAAAGATTTAGAAAAAGCGGGTGGAGCTGCTGCTGCAAAAGCAATCTTGGTCGCAACAGATACAATACAAACAGAAACCTTCACACACTATATCGAATTACAAGGCAAGGTGGAATCTGAAAGCGTTTCTTATATCACGCCTCGCGCGGGTGGTGGTCAAGTTAGAGCAGTCTATGTAAAAAGAGGAGACAATGTAAGAAAAGGTCAATTGTTATTACAATTAGACAACACTTTAATTAAGCAAAGCGCTGCAGCTGCAGCTCAAAATATTGAGACCCTTAAATCTCAAGCTGCTTTAGCAAAATCGGTTTACGAAAAACAAAAGAACCTTTGGGAACAAAATATTGGTAGTGAAATTCAATTGATGACGACTAAAACAAATGCTGACGCATTAGCTAGTCAATTAAAAGCTGCTCAAGAGCAATTAGGTATGGTACGCGACCAATTAGCGTTTACAAGCATCTACAGCGATGTAGACGGTGTAGCGGAAGAAGTAAATGTGAAAGTAGGAGAATTATTCATGGGCCCTGGTCAAATCAAAGTAGTAAATACAACTAAACTTAAATTAACTGCACAGGTTCCTGAGAATTATGCAGGTAAAGTGAAAGTGGGTACAGAGTTAACATTAACCTTCCCAGATATCCAAAAAACAATTAGCAATAAGATTAATGTTTTAGGTAATGTAATTGATCCTTTAAGCAGAAGCTTCTTTATTGAATCTAAGTTACCAGTGGATAAAAACTTTAGACCAAACTTATTGGCTCAAGTAAAAATTAAAGACTACGAAAAGAAAGAAGCAATCAGCATCCCTGTTAACTTATTACAAAACGACGAGAAAGGAAAGTTTGTATTTGTAGCAGTAGTAGAAGCGGGAAAAATGATTGCTCGTAAAAAAATGGTTTCGACTGGCGAATTCTATGGCAACAATATCGAAGTACTTGGTGGTTTAGCTGCTGGTGAAGTATTGATCACAGAAGGATATCAATCTATCTACGATGGTCAATTCATCACGACTACCATTAAATAATTTTTAAAAAGCATAATCGATCCATATGTCGACACTTAATAATATAAAAGAAAAGTTTAAAGAATTTAAACCTACTTCTTGGAGTATCACCAATAAAACATCTATCTATTTAGTGATGTTGTTTATTAGCCTTGGGGGTATCTACCAATTCTTGACACTTCCAAAAGAACAATTTCCAGAGATTGTGATTCCTACTATGTATGTACAAACCATCTATGTAGGTAACTCTCCTAAGGATATTGAAAACCTAGTAACGCGTCCTTTAGAAAAACAAATCAAAGCAATTACAGGAGTGAAGATCAATAAGTTCACTTCGGTTTCACAGCAAGATTTCTCGGCAATCACTGTTGAATTTAATACCAGCGTGAAACCGGACATCGCTTTGCAAAAAGTGAAAGATGCGGTGGATAAAGCAAAAGGCGACTTGCCTAATGATTTGACGCAAGAGCCAAGAGTAATTGAAGTGAACTTTAGTGAGCAGCCAATCATGTATGTAAACATTAGCGGTAATTATAGCTCGGTTCAATTAAAGAAATACGCAGACGATCTAAAAGACAAATTAGAAAATATCACTCAGGTTAACCGCGTTGACTTAGTAGGTGCACCTGAACGTGAATTTCAAATTAATGTAGACAACTTTAGAATGCAAAGCTCTGGTATCACATTTGATGATATCACTTATGCGATTCAAAGAGAAAACCTAGACTTGTCTGGCGGTCTTTTAGAAGTGGGTACAATGCAACGCAACTTGCAATTAAAAGGTCAACTTAAGAATGCCAATGACATTGCAAATATTATTGTGCGTAATACAAGCGGCGCACCTATCTATTTGAAAGATGTTGCAACAATTATTGATACGGTTAAGAAAAATGAAAGCTATGCGCGTTTGGATGGTAAAAACGTTTTGACTTTGAATATCATCAAACGTAGTGGCGAAAACCTAATTGAAACTTCTGATGCAGTGAAAAAAATTGTAGATGAAGCGAAGTTAACTAGTTTACCCAAGGACCTTAATACAGTGATTACTGGTGATCAAAGTATTAAAACAAGATCATCCTTCACAGAGTTAGTGAACTCAATTGTGATTGGATTCATATTAGTATTGATTGTATTGATGTTCTTTATGGGTGTAACAAACGCGTTCTTCGTGGCCTTGTCGGTGCCATTGAGTATGTTTGTTGCCTTTGTATTTTTGCCAGCAGGCAACTTATTAATTGGCACAAATATTACTTTGAATTTCATGGTACTATTTGCGCTCTTATTTGGACTAGGTATTATTGTGGATGACGCGATTGTGGTGATTGAAAATACACACAGAATATTCGTTCAGGGCAAAGGAAAGTTAACGGCAACCACATCGGCTAAAATGGCCGCTGGTGAAGTATTCATTCCAGTATTAGCCGGTACGGTGACAACTTTAGCACCTTTCTTCCCATTATTATTCTGGCCAGGCATCATTGGTAAATTCATGGTGTACTTGCCTGCGATGTTGATCTTCACTTTGGCAGCCTCTTTAGTCGTTGCATTTATCATGAATCCAGTTTTCGCAGTAGACTTTATGAACCACGAGGAGCATGATGACAAAGAACCTAAATCTGCGATCTTCAAGAAAAAGAATTTCTGGATTCCTATCGGCTTGGGATTGGTATTAGATTTAATGGGTGCCACTTTCTTAGGCAATCTTATTATTTTCTTCATGTTATTGGTGGTAGCGAATAGGTATTTCATTGCAGGTGCGATTAAGCATTTCCAAGAAACAACCTTGCCAAACATGATGGATTTATATGAGCGTATTTTAAGAAGGTCATTGACTGGTTGGAGACCTGTTAAATTATTATTTGGCACTTTTGGTTTATTGATCTTTTCATTTGTTGTATTTGGAATTAGTGTAGGTACCGGAAGAACAGGTATTGAGTTTTTCCCACAAGCAGATCCAAATCAATTATATGTATATTTAAAATTACCCGTTGGTACTGAAGTAAAACACACTGATTCAATTACCAAAGTATTAGAGACGAAAGTGAATAAGATTTTAGGTACTGATAATGGTAAAAAGAATCCGGTTGTAGAATCAATAATTTCAAATATTGCGGTTGGCGCGGGTGACCCAATGACTGGTGACAGAAGTACTAGATCTGAATTAGGACGTATTCAGGTAAACTTTGTAGAGTTCGAAAAGCGTCATGGCGTTTCAACAATGCCGTATTTAGATGCCGTGCGTAAGGAGATGAAAGGTATACCTGGTGCAGAAATTACAGTAACACAAGAGTCTAGTGGACCGCCAACTGAACCTCCAGTAAATATTGAAATTCAAGGAGATGACTTTGATAAATTAATCAAAACGGCTGTTGGTTTAAAAAACTATTTAGATGCAGCACAGATTCCTGGTATCGAAGAATTAAAGATGGATGTGGATTTACAAAATCCAGAATTGACTTTAACCATTGACAGAGATCGTGCATTAATTGAAGGTGTATCCTCTGCTCAAGTAGGTATGCAAATTCGTACCGCTTTATTTGGAAAAGAAATTTCTAAAATTAAAGATGGTAAGGATGAATATAAAATTCAATTACGCAACCAAGAGATGCAACGTAAAAATTTAGTTGACTTATTAAATATGCGTTTGTCATTCCGCGATATGGCTGCTGGCGGTATGGTGAAAAACATTCCAATTAGTTCGTTGGTTAAGGTGGAACCTACAAGTACATTGGGTAGTGTAAAAAGAAAGAACCAAAAAAGACAAATTCAATTACGCTCAAATGTATTAATGAATGAGGGATACAATCCGACAGCGGTGAATGCAGTGATTGCACAGTATATTGAAAACTACAAAGGGATTGCTGAAGGTGTGACGGTTCAACAAACAGGAGAGAATGAACAACAACTTGAAACAGTGGCCTTCTTAGGAAAGGCATTGATTATTGCATTGATGTTGATCTTGTTCACTTTAGTTTTACAGTTTAACTCTATCTCTAAGTCGGTGATCATTTTAACAGAGATTCTATTTAGTATCATTGGTGTATTATTAGGATTTGCTTTAACGGGTATGAAAGTATCAGGTATCATGACTGGTTTGGGTATAGTTGGATTAGCAGGTATCGTAGTTAAGAATGGTATCCTTGTAATTGAATTCGCAGACGAATTAAGAAGTCGTGGCTACAAAACAAGAGAAGCGGTGATTCAAGCCGGTAAGACAAGAATCATTCCTGTATTATTAACAGCACTTGCTGCAATTCTTGGATTCATTCCAATTGCGGTTGGTTTCAATATCAACTTTGTTACTTTATTTAGTGAATTAAATCCACATATCTTCTTTGGTGGCGATAACGTGGCATTCTGGAAGCCTTTAAGCTGGACCATTATCTTTGGATTGGCTTTTGCTTTCTTCATGACTTTGTTTATTGTTCCAGCTATGTATTTAATTGCAGAAAGATTGCGTCGTCCTATGCGTCGTCAATTTGGTGGCAAGTGGATTAGCATGTTGGGTATTCCTCCATTGACATTTGTATTCATTCCATTGATGTTTGTAAGCACTTGGATTCATAACAAACAAGTGAAAAGAAGAATTGCTAAAAACAATGCAAATGGAGATACTACTTTCAATGGATCTTGGTTCTAACCGGCCATCATTGAAAGAAAGGTTTTAAATTAAATTTTAACCCCTCGGAAAATTCCGAGGGGTTTTTTATTTAGGAATTGTAGCTTTGTAATATAAAATTATAATGTATGTCAGCACACGAAATAGACTATCAAATTTTTGGCGAAGAAATGCAATATGTCGCTATTGAATTAGACCCTCAAGAAACTGCGATTGCAGAACCAGGTGCATTTATGATGATGGACGACGGGATTCAAATGGAAACAATCTTTGGCGATGGTTCACAACAGAATAGCAGCATCTTAAATAAATTATTTCAAGCGGGTAAAAGAGCCTTAGTTGGCGAGAGCTTGTTTATGACAGCTTATACGAATATGCAAGGCGGCAAGAAAAAAGTAAGTTTTGCATCACCTTATCCTGGAAAAATCATTCCAATGTTCTTACCCAATTTAGGTGGCAAAGTGATTTGTCAAAAAGATGCTTTCTTATGTGCTGCTAAAGGTGTCAATATTGGTATTGAATTCCAACGCAAATTAGGTACAGGCTTATTTGGTGGCGAAGGATTTATTATGGAAAAATTAGAAGGTGACGGCATGGCTTTTTTACATGCTTGTGGTCATGTAATAGAAAGAGACTTACAACCTGGCGAAATATTAAAAGTAGATACAGGTTGTATTGTTGGATTTACTTCGAATGTAAATTATGATATTCAGTTTGTAGGCGGCATCAAAAATACTTTGTTTGGTGGAGAAGGTTTATTCTTTGCAACACTTACAGGGCCTGGAAAAGTTTGGATTCAAACATTACCAATCAGCCGTTTAGCTGGAAGAATTTTAGCATATGGCACTTATAATCGTAAAGAAGAAGGTAGCATTCTAGGAGGTATTGGCAATATCTTAGACGGAGACGGTTGGAAATAATCTTTTGAATAATTCATTCAAAATAGTACCTACAAAAAAGGGCGCATCATGGATGCGCCCTTTTTATTTATATCTTTTTATCTATTAAAACTTCAATTGATTTGACAAGCGCTTTAATTCAATCTCTGCAATTTTTGCACTGAACTTTAAGCTTGTTAATCTAAAGCCGGCAGTTTCAAAGCTTTGCTGTGCTTGCTTTACATCGACAATCGTTGCTTGTCCTAATTTGAATTTCTCCATCACCAATTCCAATAAGGATTCTGACATTTGATAATTCTCTAATTCAATTGGTGTTTGCTTTAAGCTATTCTGATAATTTTGATAGGTCTTGAATAATTCTGTTGCCAAATCCTGTGCTGTATTATCGTATTGTAATTTAGCACTCAATGTATTGATTTGTGCATTCTTTACTGCACGCTTACTAGCGCTTCCGGCATAAATTGGAATACTCAAATTAAAGCCCAAAAAAGGACCATAACTTTCATTCAATAAGATGAAACCCGCAGTTGATTTATTGCTATTATAGTTAAACCCGCCATTTGCTCTTAAAGTAGGATAGGTAAGTGCTTTGGTTTCTTTTTCTAAAAACTGATTTACATTAATTAATTGTTGCGCAGACTGTAACAAGGGATGCTCTTTCATTTTAGATTCTACATCTGACAAACTTAATTTTTGATCAACCTCAATGCTATCTACAAAAATATAATTTGAATTCGCTGGAACAACCATACTATTATATAAATCTGCCTTCACTTGTTCCAATACCAACAATTGATTTTGCTTTGCTTGTATCAAAGCATTTAAGTCTAAGCTAGATTGTAATAAATCAGCTTGATTCGCAACACCAATCGCTTGTCTTGTTTTCACAATAGCCACGCGCTCTTCTGAAGCCTCGATAGACTTTTCGATTGTTTTTAAAAACGCAGCTTGTCTTATCACATTATAATATTGTTGCATCACAGTTGAACTTGTGTTCAACATTTGTGTTTGTAATGCAGCTTCAGTTTGTTTTTCGATACTTGCTAATCGATCTTTTGTGGCAGCAATTCTATATCCATTGAATAAGATCATGGTTGCGGTTAAACCACCATTCAATGTAGACCCATCTACGCCACCTCTCGTTGTGTTTCTAGAGGGATCTGGAAAAGTTTGATGAATCGTTGTTAAGGTATTATTGTTTGTACCTGTTGCAGTAACAGTTGGCAATCCACCTGCTACGCCATAGTTATTATTGTTCTTGGCAATGGATGCGTTGTTCTCAACTAATTTGATATCATAGCTATTCTGAATAGCAATGGTTACCGCTTCTTTTAAACTTAAATTATTTTGAGCTGCTAATTTTTCTTTTGAAAAAACCAAAGCCAAAACTAAGACAATGAAATGTTGTTTTTGCATAGTATAAATTTAATCCAGCCTTACTAGAAACTTTGATTGCACTAAGTTTTTTACATCAGCGGTAAAGCAAATGCCCTTAATGACTATTTAACTAAAGTTCCTACTGACTCCCCTTGAACAATCTTCATTAAATTACCTGCTTGATTCATATCAAAAACAATAATTGGTAATTTATTCTCCATACATAAAGTGAAAGCAGTCATGTCCATCACTTTTAAATTCTTAGAAATACATTCTTGGAAGCTGATTGTCTCGAATTTTTTTGCATTTGGATTTTTCTCTGGATCTGCATCATAGACGCCGTCTACCCTTGTACCTTTTAAGATCACATCTGCCTTCATTTCAATGGCTCTTAATGATCCTGCAGTATCTGTTGTGAAATAAGGATTTCCCGTGCCTGCACCAAAAATAACGACACGTCCTTTTTCTAAATGTCTTAATGCTTTTCTTCTGATATAAGGCTCTGCTACTTGTTCCATGTTAATAGCAGATTGCAATCTTGTGTAGACTCCAATTTTTTCTAACATCGCTTGTATCGCCATCGCGTTAATCACTGTTGCCAACATACCCATATAATCTCCATGCGCTCTTTCAATACCACTATCCGCTTCGTTCATACCTCTATAAATATTTCCACCACCTATCACAATCGCTACTTCAATACCCATGTCCACCAATTGCTTGATTTCATTTGCGTATTGTTCTATAATTTTTGGATTAAATGGATCCCCATTTCTTTCATTTCCTAATAATGCTTCTCCAGATAATTTTAACAAGACGCGTTTGTACTTAGGCTCCATAGTAGTTGAGATTTATACTTGCAAGATACAAATTTTGGATAAGGATTAAAAGCTTTTATAACAGGTTATGTTAGGGCACAAAAAAGGGAGGTCAATGACCTCCCTTTTGATATTCTTTGAACGCTTAGCTTCTTGGAATCTGCACCATTTGAATCTTTTGAACCAAACAGTGTTGACTTGCAATTTACCCCAAAGCTACACGCTTAAATTCAGTTACTTTCATATCGGCGCCTACAGACTTGATATGTTCAGCTACTGTCTTAGAACCATCCTTAACGAATGACTGCGCTAATAAAGTATTTTCTTTAAAGAATGCTGCAATCTTACCTTCAGCAATTTTAGCAATCATTTCTTCTGGCTTACCTGCCATCTTAGGATCTTCTTTCATTGTATCAATGATGATTGCTCTTTCACGAGCTACAGTCTCAGCAGGTACTGATTCTGGATCTACCGCTACTGGATTCATCGCTGCAATTTGCATCGCAACATCTTTACCCAATTCAGCAGCTTCTGCAGTCAAGCCTACTAATACACCCATTCTGTATGCACCGTGGATATAAGAAGCTACGAAAGGTGCTTCCACTCTTTCAAATTTAGCTACAGCAATTTTTTCACCAATTGCAGCTAATTTATCATTGATCATATCTGCAACAGTTGTTCCGTTGATAGATACATTGTTTAATTCTTCAGCAGATTTTACATCGTTCGCAACCGCAGCATCAGCAATAGTTTGCGCGAAAGCAACGAACTCAGCATTCTTAGAAACGAAATCTGTTTCACAAGAAATACATACTACAAATCCAACTTTTTTATCAGCAGAAGTTTGTGCAATAATTACACCTTCTTTTGCTTCTCTATCGCTACGCTTTGCAGCAACTTTTTGTCCTTGCTTACGTAACCAATCGATCGCAGCTTCAAAATCTCCGTTTGTTTCTGTCAATGCTTTACGGCAATCCATCATACCGGCACCTGTTGCTTGACGTAATTTGTTAATGTCTTGTGCTGTTATAGCGCTCATAAAATTATTTTTAAAATGTCTAATTAATATTTAGTTAATATAGTCGTACTAAATAAAATACAATTGGGTCATTAATACCCATAGGATATCAATAACCCAATTGGGATAATATATTATTTTCTTACTGGACCACGAGAGCCAGTAGTCGTACGACGCTTAGGAGCACCTGGAGCAGATGGAGCAGCACCAGCACCACGCTTAGCTCTTCCGCCTTCTGCGTTTGCTTCAGCTTCCATTCTCTTAGCCTTTGCTTCTAATTCGTTGTTACCTTCTTCTACTTCACCTTCATCATCTTTAGAAGCTTGACGCTCAGCCAAACCTTCTGCGATTGCTGCAGTGATATAGTTAGTAATGATTGCAATTGATTTTGTAGCATCATCATTTGCAGGGATAGAGAAATCTACTTTATTTGGATCACAGTTTGTATCAACCATACCAAATGTTTGGATTCCTAAACGCTTAGCTTCTGCTAATGCGATATGCTCATGACCGATGTCTACTAAGAATAAAGCTGCTGGTAAACGACCCAATTGAGCGATACCACCTAATACTTTTTCCATTTTATCTTTATCACGACCTAATGTCAAACGCTCTTTTTTAGTTAAGCTTTCAGCACTTCCGTCGCTCAACATCTTCTCGATGCTTTGCATTTTCTTAACGCTCTTACGAACTGTGTTGAAGTTAGTCAACATACCACCTAACCAACGCTCTG